>LDZP01000094.1_pt1 | contig 62971 bp, 48 predicted proteins | sample 615351 | NCBI WGS metagenome assembly LDZP01 (sample SAMN03408296, study PRJNA278302) | terrestrial metagenome | isolation source: oil reservoir sample I1 | place: USA: Alaska, North Slope, Ivishak formation | collected 2013
ACTGCTCGACGGCATTGCCGACAAGCTGGGTGCCGCCATTGGCGCTTCCCGCGCGGCGGTAGACGCAGGCTTTGTGCCCAACGACATGCAGGTCGGCCAGACGGGCAAAATCGTCGCGCCTGAGCTGTACATCGCGGTAGGCATCAGCGGCGCGATTCAACACCTGGCAGGCATGAAAGACTCCAAGGTGATCGTCGCGATCAACAAAGATGAAGAAGCGCCGATCTTCCAAGTGGCGGATTACGGCCTGGTGGGGGATTTGTTCGAGATCTTGCCGGAGTTGGAAAATAATATTTAGCAAAACCCCGATAGCGAAAAACTGCACGGGCTAAGCGGATTAACCGTTTGCCCGTTGTATGCTCAAAGCGTGGGTGCCGCGCTTTGAGCTTGAGAAGCCGCCTCTGGCACCTGACAATACGGGCACCTGGAAATACAAATGTTAAGCGGGCGCTTTGGTATGCTGAGGGCTATGAACGGCGTGTAAGCGCGCGATTAACTGGTCTTCCAGCGCGAAGCGTTCGGTAAGGCCGCGGGCTAAACGGTCAATCCAGGCGGGCAGGCGGGCGATGTTCTGCTCACAGCTAAGCTCGCTGTCGAAATCGGTATCGAATTCCAACACCATCTCAGTAGACATCGCTAAACGCTCAAGCAGCTTGTCTGCAATCAGCAGCGCTTCCTCATCGTCAAAGGCTTGCGCCTCTTCAGAAAGCTGCGGATAAATTTCAAAATGGCCAGCGCTAATGTAGTCCATCAACAGTTCACTGAACGTATCAATGGGGGCTTTGCTCACCGCTTCGAGCTCAGCATCACACGCGTCTTTCAGCTCGATAAAGCTGACGAGCAAATGACGACGCTGATCCAACCAGCGGTCTATCAACACATGCACGCCTCCCCAGCGCTCCAGGGCATTTTTGCAATCTTCGAGCATGGGGCTTTCTCCTTAACTCAACTTTTAACTTTAATTAGTCGCCAAGAAAAGTCATTAGCCGACCAGAAAAGCGAATAGGCTTAGGGTCGCGTCTCTGCCTACCTCTGTCAATCCCACCAAGTACGGTTTCCGTCATACTAACCTTTACGGGCATACATTCACGGCCATACCGCTTTCGTATACGGCTTACGTTATAACATGCCCTGTTTTCACCTGGCAGCAACCAAATAGTCGCAGCTTTTGTTGTTCTTAACGATAGTTTTCAGCAAGATGACGTACGCCAAATGCGGCAAGGGTTAATTAAAACAAGGAACCTACCATGAAACAGATAACGCGCTTGGGCATTGGCCTACTGCTCTCCTCAAGCCTGGCCACCGCTCACGCGGATGAGGTCAAAATAGGCATGATCACCACCCTTTCTGGCGGCGGCTCGCATTTGGGTGTGGATGTTCGCGATGGCTTTATGCTGGCACTTGAACAGTCGGGCCGCGACGATGTGGAGGTATTGATCCAGGATGACGCTAACCGTCCCGATCTGGCGCGCAGCTTGTCCAATGAGTTTATGCAGCGAGATAAGGTCGATATTCTCACCGGGATTATCTGGTCGAACCTGGCGATGGCGGTCGTGCCGTCTGTAGTGCGTCAGGGAACCTTCTACCTTTCACCCAATGCAGGGCCTTCTGATTTAGCCGGGCGCATGTGCCACGAAAACTACTTCAACGTGGCGTATCAGAACGACAACCTACACGGCGCGATGGGCGCTTATATGCGTGAACAGGGGTATGAGCGCCCAATCATTATGGCGCCCAACTACCCCGCCGGCACCGATGCCTTGGCAGGCTTCAAACACCTTTATGAAGGCGATGTCGTCGGCGAGCTTTACACCCAAATAGGCCAGACCGATTACGCCGCTGAAATTGCCCAGATCCGCAATAGCGATGCCGATAGCCTGTTCTTCTTCTTGCCCGGCGGCATGGGTATTTCGTTTATGAAGCAATGGGAAAGTTCCGGCGTTGAGATGCCGATCTTTGGCGCGGCGTTCTCCTTTGATGAAATTCTGATCAAAGCGGTGGGCAGTGCCGCCATTGGTGCCCGCAATACCTCGCTATGGGCTTACGATTTGGACAACGAAGCCAACAACCGCTTTGTAGCGGGCTTCCAGGCCGCCTACGACCGCATGCCAACGCTTTACGCGGCGCAAGGTTACGACACCGCCAACCTGATCCTTAGCGCGCTTGAAACCGCCCACCCGGATGACAAAGACGCCTTCCGCGAAGCGCTGCGGGCGGCCGACTTTGACAGCGTGCGCGGCGAATTCCGCTTTGGCACTAACCAGCACCCCATTCAGGATATTTACGTGCGTGAAGTCGTAGAAGGCGACGATGGTGAGCCCACCAATCGCTTGATGGGTATCGCTATTGAAGATATTCAAGACGTTTATGCCGAACAGTGCCAGATGTAAGCTCCCCTCGGCTGGGTGAACACACCCAGCCTTTATCCTCTTACCGCGCTAAGGATGCCTAACGTGTCGGTTACTCTGCTGATTGAGCAATTACTTAACGGCGTGCAGCTTGGCACCATGCTGTTTTTGATGGCCAGTGGCCTTACGCTGGTGTTTGGGGTTATGGGGCTTATCAACCTTGCCCACGGCTCCTTTTATATGGTGGGGGCCTACGCCACTGCCACGGTGACGGCTTCGACAGGCTCTTTTTTATTGGGGTTGGGTGCCGGTATAGCGGCAGCGGCCTTGGTGGGTGCCTTGGTGGAACTGCTAGTGATTCGCCGGCTTTACCATCGCCCTCACCTTGACCAAGTTCTGGCGACCTTTGCGCTTATTTTGATTTTTTCCGAAGGCACGCGCTGGCTTTTCGGCTCGTCGCCCCTGCGGCTTAGCCCGCCTTCCTGGCTAACCGGATTTGTCACCCTGCCGGGCGATACCCGCTACCCCATCTACCGGCTGATGCTGATCGGGGTGGGCATTACCATTTCGATTGCCCTTTACGTTTTGATCTCTAAAACACGTTTAGGCATGCGCATTCGGGCGGGTGAAAGCGACCGCGAAATGATTGGCGCGCTGGGGGTCAATATTTCCAAGCTGTATACCGTGGTGTTTGCCTTGGGCGCGGGGCTTGCAGGTTTGGCCGGTGCATTGGTCGGTGCGCTGCAATCGGTGCAGGTGGGCATGGGGGAGCCGGTGCTGATTCTGGCCTTTGTCGTCATCGTGATTGGCGGTATTGGCTCGATTAAGGGCGCGCTGCTCGGTGCGCTGCTGGTGGGTATTGTCGATACGTTGGGCCGCGTCTATTTGCCTATCTTCTTTCAAGCGTTTATGCCCCCTTCTGAGGCAACCGGCGTTGGCTCGGCGCTGGCCGCGATGCTGATCTATATCCTCATGGCTGTCATTCTCGCGTTTAAGCCTAAGGGGCTGTTCTCTGCTCATGTCTAATCACACTGCTTCGTCTAATAATGCCTCCCAGAACACAGCCGCCAAGGCTGCGCTCGCTGCTCACGCCAATAGCCACTTCAACCGCAAAGGGCTGGTTCAGCTGGCCCTACTCGGCCTGCTGCTGTTGCTGCCGGTGGCGGCGTATTTTTTGGGCCATACCTATTATGTCAATCTGGCCTCTCGAATCACCATTATCGCCATGGCAGCGGTCGGCCTTAACCTGGCCATTGGCTACGGCGGCATGGTGAGCTTTGGCCATGCCGCCTATTTTGGCCTGGGTGGCTATGTGGCCGGCATCAGCGCCTACCACGCCTTTGATTTAACGCCGTTTATGAGCTGGCCGTTTACCGTGCCGGGTAGCGATAGCATGCTGGTCGTGTGGCTCGTCACTGTGCTGCTGTGCGCGCTACTGGCGCTGGCCATCGGCGCTATCTCACTGCGCACCACCGGGGTGTACTTCATTATGATCACCCTCGCGTTCGCGCAGATGATTTATTACTTTGCCAACTCCTGGCCGACTTACGGCGGTCAGGATGGCCTGCCGATTTATATTCGCAATACCCTGCCCCTGGCAGACAGCAGCAATGCGCTCAGCTATTTCCTGATCTGCTTCACTGGCTTGGTGCTGGCGATGGCCATCACTTCACGACTGATGAAATCGCGTTTTGGAGCGGCACTGACCATGGCGCGGCTTAACGATGTGCGCCTAGCCACTGCGGGGGTTAACCCCTACCCCATTCGCCTAGTGGCGTTTGTAATGTCAGCGGTGATTACTGGGCTTGCCGGCGCGCTCTATGCAGATCTCAATGGCTTTGTTAGCCCAGCAATGCTCAGCTGGCACTTCTCTGGTGAACTGATGGTGATCGTCATTTTAGGCGGTGTGGGGCGGCTTTATGGCCCCCTGGCCGGTGCGGTGCTGTTTGTGATGATGGAGACCCTGCTAGGCGGCTTTACCGAGTACTGGCAGCTTTTCCTGGGGCTAGTGCTGCTTGGGGTGGTGCTGTTTGCCAAGCACGGGGTGATGGGCTGGCTGGCGGGGAGGGAACGCAATGAGTGAGAGCATCCTTTCACTGCAACACCTGCATAAGCGCTTTGGCGCACTTCAGGCGACTAACGATGTCTCGCTGGATCTTCAGCAAGGGGAAATTCACGCTCTTATTGGCCCCAACGGCGCGGGGAAATCAACCCTGATCGGCCAAATTGCCGGCAATATACGCCCCGACGAGGGTCGCGTGTATTTAGCCGATACTGAGATCACCGGCATGAGCATCGCCCAGCGGGCACGCCTGGGGCTAGGGCGCAGTTTCCAGGTCTCATCGCTGGCCGAGCCGCTCTCGGTGATGCGCAATGTGATGATGGGCGTTCAGGCGCTGCAGAGCCATAGCTTTCGGTTCTGGAAGCCCGTCGCCCGCGACCAGCAGCTGCTTGAACCGGCTTATGCAGCGCTGGAACGCATGCAGCTGAGCCACCGCGCCTGGACGCCGGTGTGCGAGCTTTCTCATGGCGAGCGCCGCCAGGTAGAAATGGCCTGCGCCCTGGCACTCAAGCCCCGCGCCCTACTGCTGGACGAACCCATGGCGGGCCTAGGCCCAGAAGGCTCAGCGAAGCTGACCGAACTGCTTGAAGCGCTAAAGCGGGAAGTGCCTATTCTACTCATTGAGCACGATATGGAAGCGGTGTTTCGCCTTGCTGATCGTATTTCGGTGCTGGTCTCCGGCAGCGTTATCGCCCATGGCGATAGTCAGGCGATTAAGCAAGATCCGCGCGTTCGTGAAGCCTACCTGGGGGATTTAGATGCTTAAAGTGACCGATATTGAAACGTTTTATGGCCCCTCCCAGGCGCTGTTTGGGGTAAACCTTGCCGTTAACGCCGGTGAAATGGTCGCCTTAATGGGGCGCAACGGCATGGGCAAAACCACCACCATACGCTCAATTTTCGGCCTTACCCCAGCTAGCCGCGGCAGCATTGAATTTGAATCCCAGAACCTGCGCCGCTTACCCGCTTACCGCATCGCCAAAGCGGGGCTGGGCTTGGTACCCGAGGGTCGCCGCTGCTTTGCTAATTTGTCGGTGCGTGAAAACCTGCTGGTAACGGCGCGACCGGGTGAATGGACGCTGCAAAAAGTAGCAACGCTGTTTCCCCGCTTAGCGGAGCGCCACGCACAAATGGCCAACACCCTTTCTGGCGGTGAACAGCAGATGCTGGCCATTGGCCGTGCGCTGATGACCAATCCACGCCTGCTGGTACTGGATGAAGCCACTGAAGGTTTAGCGCCGGTGATCCGGCAAGAGATCTGGCGCGCCATTCGCCTGTTTAAGGAGCAAGGGCAGGCAACGCTGCTGGTGGATAAGTCGTTAAGCGAAATTCTGCCCATCGCCGACCGTTGCACTATCCTGGAGAAAGGCCGCAGCGTATGGGAAGGTAAGCCAAACGCGCTGGATAGCGCCGTTCGTGATCGCTACCTGGGCGTTTAGGTGCTCAAGCGTGGAACGCTTTAATCCATTCGACAAAGCAGCCATCGTTAAGACTGTTTTTAAGGCCGTTTTTAAGACTGTCTTTAATAAGATAGTGCTCAAGAATCGAGAAGTGGTCTGCGTCGGGAAGTAGCTGCTGGGTTACTGCTTGGCCTTGCTCTTTTAAATACTCGGTCACATGCTCCGCATAGCTACTCATCTGCCGCGCAAACTCGTCAGACTCAAGCCCCCCTGCCACCAGCTTAACCGCGGCAGGCACTCGGCACGGCAGCCATAAGGGGCTGAACTCCTGCACATCGCGCCCGCTAAGCTGGAGCTTGGGTTGCAGCCACGACCAGGGAAAAGGCCGAAGATCGTAAAGTCCGCTAATACACAGCGCGCCGCGAATCAGTTGGTTGGGTAAGCCAAAAGCGCCTTCCCAATCCGTCGACATTAGCATCGCGCAAAGATGCCCACCCGCTGAATGCCCTGAAATACTCAGTTGCTCAGGATCAACGCCCAATTCAGCGGCATGCGTATAAACATAGGCCACCGCCGCCTGGCTCTGCCGCACTAGCTCGCTAAAGCGCACCTGCGGGCAGAGCGCGTAGTTGACCACCGCGACGGTGATGCCGGCGTTCACCAAATCATCGACGATAAAGCTAAATTCACGGTGACTCAGCGAGCGCCAGTAGCCGCCGTGGAAAAATACATGCACCGGTGCCTTAGACCCATCAGCAAGAGGTGCCTCAGCATGAAAGATATCCATGCGCTCAGCAAGCGTGGGGCCATAGGATAGATCAAGCGTTGTACGGTGGCGTGCCCGTGACGCCTCGCTGCGCTGACGCCAATCCTTTACCAACACCGCCGGGTCTCGCCCCAGCATCGGGTCGTAGGCACGGTCGATCTCTTCTTGTGTCGCAAAGTGTTGATAAAGCACGCCGCCCCCACTATGCAATGGTTTATAAAAAATGGCTTATGAAAAATGGTTCGGTCAGAACAGCCCTTGGCGGGGGCGCTGTAGACCCGTCCATGGGCGCTACTTTCGCCATCCATGGCGAAAGACCCCCGCTACGGGTTGATTCTGACCTTATCCAATAGCGTTAAACCTACCGCTGGCGTACTTAACCCTGGTTTTTAAAAAACAGCATACGCAGCGGGGCAATTGCCAGGATGGCAAAACCGATCAGCGTCCACGCGGGTAGCGAGAGGCCGAGTAAGGAGAAATCAATCTCGGCGCACTCGCCAGAGCCGGTTAACACCATGGCGACCACGTCCTGCATAGGCAGGATATCCATCATGTAATCAAGCCCAGGGCCGCAAGACGGCACTTCATCAGCAGGCAAGCCTTGCAGCCACACATGACGCCCAGCGATAAAGGCACCGGTTCCCACGGCAGCCAGCGCAAGCAGCCCGTAAATCACTTTGCCCACACGCCCTGCCGGGCTGTGAATGGCGGCTATCGCGAACACAATGCCCGCCGCGATGACGGCAACGCGCTGGAAGATACACAGCGGGCAGGGTTCCAAACCGCCAAGGTGTTCTAACCCCAGGGCGACCGCCATCATCAATACGCAGAAAGCAAGACCCGCAAGCGCCGCAGAACGAAACGAGTACCGGGTCATTGACCCACCTCAGCTGGCAGCGCCGATAAGGCACGGGACTCGCGCGCTTTGGTGAAATAAACCTGCAAGAACTCCTCAAAGGTCTCTTTGTCAGCGGCTTCAATATCGTGCTGCTGCTGGTGCGAGGTTTCAATCAATTGCGCAAGTAGCGCTTCGCGGCTGCGCTGCATAGGCTCGGCTTTCAAGTGTTCTGCATGCTCTTTGGCCAGGCTCAGCATTAAATCACTCAATGAACCACCGTTCGCCTTGAGCCGCTCAAGCACTTGAGCAGACGGCGTTAGCGACGGGTCTTCCAGGCGTGGTGCAAGGCTTGCCAGGGCATCCGCATGAGGCGTCCCCTCTTCAACGGCATCTAGCAGGCGGGCGACGTCGCCCATCTCTGCAAAAATCTGCCCGCCCCACTCACGTACCGAGGTGGGTTGGCCATGGTGGTATAGCGTGAGCTCAGGGTCGCGGCCGCGCTCAACGACCCAACGGCGGTTATCGTCTAAACGGTCACACTCTTCATCGGAAATCCACGGGCTGTCGCTGAGCAAACACCACATTAAGAAGGTGTCCACAAAGCGTATCTGGTCTTGTGTAACGCCGAGCGGGTCGAACGGGTTTAAATCCAAACAGCGCACTTCGATGTATTCCACGCCGCGGGCTTCAAGCGCCTGGCTGGGCGTTTCGTTGTGCTTAGCGACCCGCTTGGGGCGAATATCGCTGTAGTATTCGTTTTCGATCTGGAGAATATTGGCGTTTAACTGGCGCCACTCCCCATCCACCTTCACGCCCATTTTTTCATAGTCAGGCCATGGCGAAGAAATGGCGTGACGCAGGGTATTCACGTAGTTGGAAAGCGAGTTGAAGCAGATTTTGAGCTGCGACTGTACTTTATTCTGATAGCCTAAATCCGACATACGCAGCGTGGTGGCGTAAGGCGCAAAATAGGTGTCGTCGCTGAGCGATTGGAGTTTTTCGGGTACCTTACCCTCAGGCAAAAAGCTCTTATCGATGGCCGGTGAGGCACCAAACAGATAGAGCAGTAACCAGCTATGACGGCGGAAATGGCGAATCATGCCGAAATAGCGGGTAGAGCGGTAATCGTTGAAGGGAATATTGGTGGCTTTTTCCAGCTCGCGCAGGGCGTGCCACATATCATCCGGCAACGACACGTTGTAGTGAACGCCCGCAATCGCCTGCATGATGCGGCCGTAGCGCATGTCCAACCCTTTGCGGTAAACATGCTTCATGGTGCCCACATTGGAGCTGCCGTAGTCGGCAATCGGCACGCTGTCGTTGCCGGATAGCCGCGAGGGCATGCTGCCGGGCCAAACCCATTCGTTTTGCAGGTGATGATAGGTAAAGGTGTGCAGGTCAGACAAAAAGGACAGCGCTTCACCCGGCTGAGAGTAAACCGGCGTAATGTACTCAAGCAGTGATTCTGAGTAATCGGTGGTGATATGCGGGTGGGTCAACTTAGAGCCTAACGCGTGCGGGTGAGGCGTTTGCGCAATGTGGCCATTGGCATCAACCCGCAGCCCTTCTTTTTCAATCCCGCGACGCAGGCGGCCTAACCGACCAAGGCGCGCACTGGGTAACAGGCGCTCGATTTGCGCGGTCAGGGAGGATGGCACAGTGAGTTGTTCAGGCAAGGTGAACACTCCTTGTCAGTAAAGCCCGCCGCAAGCGGGCTTTGGTGTAGTCGGGTGGCATCGCCATCATCGCTGTCTCAAAAATAGACAACAGAATATGGCGACAACGATCAATTTTTCAAGGCACAGGCTATTCAAGGCGCGCGACTATTTGCCGCCTCGCGCTTTTAACAACGCAGCACCCAGCGCGCCCATGGGAGCCACGTCCGCTGGTTTAGCACTATTACGCTGGCCACGGGACGGCTTGCGAGTCGCATTGTGTTGATCCGTCGATGAGCTGCTGTTTTCAGCTTCCGGCTGGTCATCCAAACGCATGGAAAGCCCTACCCGCTTGCGGGGAATATCGACACTCATCACCTTCACGCTGACAATATCCCCCGCTTTGACCACGCTGCGCGGGTCGTCGATAAAGCGATCCGATAGCGCCGAGATATGCACCAAACCATCCTGATGAACGCCGATATCCACAAAAGCACCGAAGTGTGTCACGTTGGTTACCGTGCCTTCGAGCACCATGCCAAGTTTGAGATCTTTGAGCGTTTCAACCCCCTCGCGGAACTCGGCAGCCTTGAATTCGGGGCGCGGGTCGCGGCCAGGCTTATCCAGCTCTTTGAGGATGTCACTCACCGTGGGCACGCCGAAACGCTCATCGGCAAAGTCGGCGGGCTTTAACGCTTTCAACGCGGCGCTATCGCCGATCAAGCCGCGCACTTCACGACCGCTCTGCTTGGCGATGCGTTCTACCAAAGGGTAGGCTTCCGGGTGAACGGCGCTGGCATCCAAGGGGTTGTCAGCGTTGTGAATACGCAAGAAACCGGCGCACTGCTCGAAGGTTTTCGCCCCCAGGCGGCTAACGTCTAACAGCTCTTTACGGCTTTTGAAAGCACCTTTGGCATTACGCTGGGCAACGATATTTTCCGCCAGTGTGGCACTCAGCCCAGCTACCCGAGAAAGCAGCGCACTAGAGGCGGTGTTCAAATCGACGCCGACGGCGTTGACGCAGTCTTCAATCACCACTTCCAGGCTGCGCGACAGCTGCACTTGTGAGACATCGTGCTGGTATTGGCCTACGCCAATGGATTTGGGTTCGATTTTAACCAGCTCGGCCAGCGGGTCTTGAAGGCGACGACCAATCGAAACGGCACCGCGCACGGTGACATCAAGGTCCGGCATCTCTTTTGATGCGTACTCAGAAGCGGAGTAAACCGAGGCACCCGCTTCAGATACCATCACCTTGCTTAACGGATGCGCAGGGGCCAGCGCTTTGAGCAGCTCGCCTGCCAGCTTATCGGTTTCGCGGCTGGCGGTGCCGTTACCTACCGCAATCAGCTCAACGCCGTGCTGTTTCACCAGCTTGGCAAGCACGCCCAGGGCTTCATCCCAACGGTTTTGCGGCGCATGTGGGTAAATCGTGGTGTGATCGACAAACTGCCCGGTGGCATCGATCACCGCGACTTTACAGCCGGTACGCTGGCCGGGGTCGATGGCAAGCGTCACTTTCTGCCCCGCTGGTGCGGCCAGCAGCAGGTCTTTCAGGTTGGCGGCGAACACCTCTATCGCGGTGAGCTCAGCCTGTTCGCGCAAACGTCCCAGCAGCTCGGTTTCCAGCGCCGTGTAAAGCTTTACGCGCCAGGTCCAGCGCACCACTTCGGCTAACCATTTATCCGCCGCGCGGCCTTGATCACTAATACCGAACTGCTTGGCAATCGCCACCTGGGCGGGGTGAACAGGCGCTTCGTCTTCGCCGGGCAGGCGAATCGACAGGCTCAACACGCCTTCGTTGCGCGCCCGAAACATCGCTAGTGCGCGGTGTGAGGGCGCTTTAGCGAGTTTCTCATCGTGCTCGAAATAGTCGGAGAACTTAGCGCCTTCCTGCTGCTTGCCTTCTAGCACGCGGGCGCTTAGTTCACCTTCTTGCCATAGCCGCTCACGCAGCTGGCCAATTAGCTCAGGGTCTTCGGCGAAGCGCTCCATCAAAATCTGCTTGGCACCATCCAGCGCGGCTTTGGCATCTTCAATGGCAGGAATATCGCCTTCCGCCGGGCGCAAATAGTTACCCGCTTCACTTTCTGGGTTAAGCGTTGGGTCGGTAAGCAAGGCGTCCGCCAGCGGCTCTAGCCCTGCTTCACGGGCAATTTGGGCTTTGGTGCGGCGCTTTTTCTTAAACGGTAGGTATAAATCTTCCAGCCGCTGCTTGGTCTCTGCGGCGTCAATGCTGGCTTTCAGCGTGGCATCTAGTTTGCCTTGCTCATCAATGCTGGTTAGCACTGCGGTGCGGCGCTCTTCCAACTCACGTAAATAGCGCAGGCGCTCATCAAGCTGGCGCAGCTGGATATCGTCTAGCGCGCCGGTGATTTCTTTACGGTAACGGGCAATAAACGGCACGGTGGCACCGCCATCCAGTAGTTCCACCGTGGCGGAGACTTGCTCGGGACGCACGCCTAACTCCGTGGCTAGGCGGGAAACAATACGCTGATTAACATCCATAAATGGCAACTAACTCATGCAGCATTTTTAAGTGCCAACAAGGTATCACAAACGGTCTGTTACCGCTTTATCTGCACGTGAAGGGGGCTGCATGGAAGTGCCCCAAAACGCCTAAACGGCAAAAGGCCGCCCGGAGGCGGCCTTTTACTATTCATTTACTTAGCCATTCATTTACTTAGTCATTCATTGACTCGGTCAGTCATTCACTGCTGGGTGCTACTCATCAGGTCAGCTGCGGGCCGGCCTTGATGATGGCGTCGTTAACGCCTTCAAATTTCTTGAAGTTATCGACGAACTTAGTCGCCAGCTCTTTAAGGTGACGGTCGTAGGCGTCGCGGTCTTCCCAGGTATCGCGTGGGTCGAGCAGGCTAGAATCGACACCCGGCACGGCTACCGGCACTTGCAGGTTTAAACCTTCAATGTGCTTGGTTTCCACATCGCGCAGAATACCAGACTGAATGGCGCTAATAATGGCGCGGGTGGTGGGGATCGAGAAGCGCGAGCCACCTTCACCATACGCACCGCCGGTCCAGCCGGTGTTGACCAAATACACCTGGGCGTCTTTCTTATCGACACGCTTGATCAGCAGGTCAGCGTACTCGCGGGCAGGACGCGGGAAGAACGGCGCGCCAAAACAGGTAGAGAACGTGGCGGCCAGGCCTTCAGAAGAGCCCATTTCGGTAGAGCCTACCTTCGCGGTGTAGCCGGACAAGAAGTGGTACGCGGCAGCTTCTTTGGAAAGAATCGACACCGGGGGCAGTACGCCAGACATATCGCAGGTCAAGAACACGATGGCGTTCGGCTCGCCCGCTAGGTTTTCCGCTACGCGCTTTTCAACGTGCTCTAACGGGTAAGCGGCACGCGAGTTCTGGGTTAGGCTGTCGTCGGCGTAGTCAGGCTCGCGGCGGTCATCCAACACCACGTTTTCCAGCACGGTGCCAAACTTAATCGCGTTCCAGATAACCGGCTCGTTCTTCTCGGAAAGATCGATGCACTTAGCGTAGCAGCCGCCTTCCATGTTGAAGACAATATCGTCGCCCCAGGCGTGCTCGTCATCACCAATCAGGTAACGGGCTTGGTCAGCTGAAAGCGTGGTTTTACCGGTGCCTGAAAGGCCGAAGAACAGGCAGGTTTCGCCATCTTCACCCACGTTCGCCGAGCAGTGCATGGGCAGTACGTCGGCAGCCGGCAGCAGGAAGTTTTGCACCGAGAACATGGCTTTTTTCATTTCACCGGCGTAGCGCATACCGGCGATCAGCACTTTTTTCTCGGCAAAATTAATGATCACGCAGCCGTCAGAGTTGGTGCCATCGCGAGAAGGGTCACACTCAAAGCCCGCGGCGTTAAGAATCGTCCACTCGTCTTTAGCCGCTGGGTTGTAGGCCTGGGGGCGCACAAACATGGTGCGGCCAAACAGGTTCTGCCAAGCCGTTTCGGTGGTGACGCGAACCGGCAGGTAGTGCTTTGAGTCACTGCCTACGTGCAATTCAGAAACAAAACTTTCCTGGCTGAGCAGGTGGTCGTTGACACGATCCCACAAGGCGCTGAACTTGTCAGCATCGAAAGGACGGTTAACGCTACCCCAATCGATTTGGCTGCTTGTAGAGGGCTCATCAACGATATAGCGATCTTTCGGTGAGCGGCCGGTACGTAGGCCGGTGTTTACTACCAAGGCACCGTTGGCCGACAGGCGGCCTTCGCCACGTGCCACGGCGCGCTCGACGAGTTCGGCGCTGCTGAGATTGACGTGGGCTTGGGGAGCGGCTTGAGTCGTGGTCATGTCGATTCCTGGGCCTTAAGGCCGTTGTATCTCGTTACCGGGCGCTGGGAAACTGTTTACAAAAGGGCGATCTGCAAAAGGAGCCACCTACAAATCACAAGACTCCTTCCTTTTAGCAAACACCTTCTTACCGTCGCCTTGAAATATTCGCCCCAGCCTCTGGCTAACCGGCTGGGTACTCTAAAGTCGAGCGCATTATGGCAAAAAGAACGCCCCTGGGAAATGGGGGCGTGGACCAAATATCTTGTAGTTAAACTACTACACAACCACTACATTTTGTGTTGCAGTGCAATATTAATTCAAACAGGCGTTTACCAACTAGGCTGAATCCATTGAATCCATTAGCCCAACAGCAAGGCGTTACGCGGGCACGCGAAAGCGCTCTCGACTACATGCTTAGTGAATTGTCGGTGGCGGTGCCTCAGGGTCGTCTAATAAAGTTTCAATATCTGCCGCTGTGTAGTGATATTTCGTATGGCAAAAGTGACATTGTGTATCTATCGCGCCTTGCTCAAGCAGAATATCACGCAGCTCTTCCTGGCCTAACGAGAGCAGCGCGTAGCTCATCCGCTCCCGCGAGCAGGTACAGCCAAAACGCAGCGCCTTGGGCTCAAAAACGCGCACCGTTTCTTCGTGGTAGAGGCGGTAAAGCACTTCACGTTGCTCAAGCCCCAGCAGCTCTTCTGTTTTGATGGTATCGGCCAATTGCACGCTGCGCTCCCATGCATCCACATCTTGATTCTGCGACTCTTCCGGCAAGCGCTGAAGGAGCAACCCCCCAGCGCGTTCGCCATCTGCCGCTAGCCACAAGCGCGTTGGCAACTGCTCAGACTGGCTGAAATAAGCTTCCAAACAGCCCCCTAGCGAGTCTTGGTCAAGCGCTACAATGCCCTGGTAGCGATGCCCTTCACGTGGGTCAAGGGTAATCACAATTTGGCCTTCGCCCACCAGCTCGCGGAAGCTGGCATGTTCACTGGGCAGAACAGCGTCTTCTGCAATACGGGCAATGGCGCGCAGTTCGCCGCCAGGGTTAGATTCGGCCATTAAAAGCGCAAGCACGCCTTGCCCACGCACTTCGATACTCAGCGTGCCGTCTAGCTTGACGGTATCGGTAAGCAGCGCCACGGCGGCTAACAGTTCGCCCAACAGTTCATTTACGGCTGGCGGGTAGGCATGACGGTCCAACACTTCGTGGTAGGCGGCCGCCAAGGTGACGATTTCACCGCGTACATTGGTGTGATCGAACATAAAGCGTTGAATTTGGTCGGACATGATTTAGCTACCTAAGGTTGGGCTTATTAAGGGCTATTAACGGGCTTATTAAAGCAAGGCTAAAGACAAGGCTATTCGCCCTGGTGGCGCTGAAAACGCTGAATATCGCGGCGTTGCTTTTTGTCGGGGCGTTTAAGCGGATGCTGCATCGCCTCGTTAGTCAACCGGCGAGCCTCGGCTTCTTTAGCGCGGCGCTGTGCGCTTTCTTCGGTTTCCGCATAAAGCGTGCGCGCTTCTGGGGCACCGCGCCGTTGATCCGAGAGTGACAATACTTCTACTTCCAGGGTCTCCCAACCCTGGGGCACGCGAATAAGCGCACCGATTTCCACCTGCTTACTGGTTTTAGCGCGGCCGCCGTCGTAATGTACTTTGCCGCCTTCAATGGCTTTTTTGGCAAGCGCGCGGGTCTTAAAAAAACGCGCGGCCCACAGCCATTTATCCAAGCGTACGCTCTCACTCATTCACGCTCTCCTTGGGGTGCTCGTTGCCCAAAGCACTGTTCTGGCAGCAGGTGGGCAAACTTATCGAGGGCAATAAATTCCTGTAGTTCTTTTTCAGGACGTTGGCTATTAGGCTGCTTGATGCCCAGCAAATGCTTAATACCGAATTCGCGAGCGCTTTCCAGCACGCGGGCATTGTCATCGATAAACAGCGTGCGCGCGGGGTCAAAGGGCTCAATCTTCTGCAAGGCAAACCAGAAGGCCTGTTCTTCTTTGGCAGCGCCAACATCCTCGGAAGAAACAATAACATCAAGGTAGCTTTCCAGGCCGGTGAGCGGCAGCTTTAGGGCGAGGCTCGCGCGGTCAGCGTTGGTGGCCAGAATAACGCGAGGGTGCGCTTGTTTAAGCCATTGCAGAAAATCCAGCGCGTCACTGCGCAGGCCTATCAGGTGCTGAACTTCGCGTTTCAGGGCAACAATATCGACCCCCAGCTCGCGGCTCCAGTACGCCAAGCTGTACCAGTTCAAGGTGCCCTGCTCGCCAATGATGCGCTCGACCAACGCCGTTTGAGAGGCTTCATCAAGATGGTGCAACTCGCGGTAGCGCCGCGGCAAATGCTCTAGCCAAAAGTGGCTGTCAAAGTGTAAATCCAGCAGCGTGCCATCCATATCGAGTAGGACGGTGTCTACCTCGCGCCAATCAATCATCGCCGCTCCAGTCAGATAAGGAGTAAGCATGCTATTGTAGCTTAACCGCTTTTTACCAGCCATGGAGGCGCTCTTCTATGTCTAAAATGTCTAAAACATCCCCCACACACTCCACGCCTGATCCTGCTGAAAACGCTAGCGTTAACCGCTCTGGTTACCTGCGTAAACCGCAAATTTTATCCCGCGAATGTGTCGCAAAAAGCCGTCTATTTCAGGTGGAGTCGTTAGCACTGCGCTTTTCTAACGGCGAGGAGCGCCAATTTGAGCGCTTAACCGGCGCTGACCGTGGTGCCGTAATGATTGTCGCCATGCCTGACCCAGAGCATGTGCTGTTGATCCGCGAATACGCAGCAGGGTTCGAGGATTACGTGCTTACGCTGCCCAAAGGGCTGGTTGATCCCGGTGAAGATATTATCACCGCCGCCAACCGTGAACTGATGGAAGAATGCGGGTTTGGGGCGCATCGTATTGAACCGCTGGTAGAGCTTTCATTGGCACCTAACTATATGCGCCACCGCATGCAGGTGCTGCTCGCCACCGACCTTTACCCCAAGCGCTTACCTGGGGATGAGCCTGAGCCGTTAATTGTCGAAACCCATGCGTTGGAGGAACTGCCCGCGCTGTTAATGCGGGAAGATTTTCACGAGGCACGCGCCATCGCCGCGCTTTACATCGCCAGAGATAAGCTGCGGGAAGAAAAGCGCAATAGTGAGACAAACCTGCTTTAACGTGAAAGCAACGCCAAACCTTCTTCAGTTTGGCGTTACTTGCATAGCTTGGTGCTGCTTACATAGTTTGACGCTGCTTACATAGCTTGGCGTTTCGCGTGCTATCAGTCGAGCTTGCTTAAGTCCCGAACAGCCCCTTTGTCAGCAGACGTCGCCAACAGCGCATAGGCTTTCAGTGCTGGAGTGATTTTGCGGGGGCGCTGCTCGGCCGGCTTCCAGGCCTCTACCCCTTTGGCTTCCATCGCCTCGCGGCGGGCGGTAAGTTCAGCATCGGTGAGTTTGACATTGATCGAACGATTGGGAATATCAATGCGGACAAGATCCCCCTGCTCGATCAACCCAATCGCGCCACCCGCGGCGGCTTCTGGGGAAACGTGGCCAATGGAAAGCCCAGAGGTGCCGCCCGAAAAACGCCCATCGGTGAGTAGCGCGCAGGCTTTACCTAACCCTTTGGATTTGAGATACGAGGTCGGGTAGAGCATTTCCTGCATACCGGGGCCGCCTTTGGGGCCTTCGTAGCGAATGACCACCACATCGCCTGCTTTGACTTTATCTGCCAGCACATCGGCCACCGCCTGATCTTGAGACTCCACCACGTGGGCGGGGCCTTCAAAGACCAGAATCGAGTCGTCAACGCCTGCCGTTTTCACCACGCAGCCATCCAGCGCAATATTGCCGTACAGCACGGCCAAACCGCCTTCTTTCGAGAACGCGTGCTCAAGGTCGCGAATACAGCCGGTAGCACGGTCGCCGTCCAGGCTCGGCCAGCGGGCGCTTTGTGAAAACGCCACTTGGGTGGGTACGCCGCCCGGCCCGGCTTTGAAGAACTCAACCACCTCGGGGCTGGGTGAGCGCATGATATCCCACTCATCCAGCGCCTCTTTAAGGCTATCGCCATACACGGTGGGCACCGAGGTATCCAGCACGCCAGCGCGATCAAGCTCTCCTAAAATCGCCATAATGCCACCGGCACGGTGAACATCTTCGATATGGTATTTCTGGGTATTGGGCGCGACTTTACACAGCTGAGGCACTTCACGGGAGAGCCGGTCGATATCCGACATGGTGAAGTCCACCTCGGCTTCCTGAGCGGCCGCCAGGAAGTGCAAAATGGTGTTGGTGGAACCGCCCATGGCGATATCCAGGGTCATGGCGTTTTTGAACGCTGCCTTAGAAGCAATGGCGCGAGGCAGCAGGTGCGCTTCTTCGCCTTCGTAATAACGCTTGGCCAATTCAACAATCCGATGGCCGGCGGTTTCGAACAGGCGGCGGCGATCTGAATGCGTCGCTAGCACCGTGCCGTTACCCGGCAACGCCAAGCCCAGCGCTTCGGTTAAGCAGTTCATTGAGTTGGCGGTAAACATGCCTGAACAGCTGCCGCAGGTGGGGCAAGCGCTGCGCTCTACTTCGGCGAGGGTTTCATCGTCGACGCTGTCGTCGGCGGCCATCACCATGGCATCAACCAAATCCAGCCCGTGGTCAAGCAGCTTGGTTTTACCTGCCTCCATGGGGCCGCCGGAAACAAAGATCACCGGGATATTAAGGCGCAGCGCGGCCATCAGCATCCCAGGGGTGATTTTGTCGCAGTTGGAAATACACACCAGTGCATCGGCGCAGTGGGCGTTGCACATATACTCGACGCTGTCGGCGATTAAGTCGCGGCTGGGCAGCGAATAGAGCATGCCGTCGTGACCCATGGCGATGCCATCATCCACCGCAATGGTGTTGAACTCTTTGGCCACACCGCCGGCTTTTTCAATCTCACGCGCCACCAATTGGCCCATATCTTTTAGGTGAACATGACCGGGCACAAACTGCGTGAAGGAGTTGGCTACCGCAATGATCGGCTTTTGAAAGTCGCCATCTTTCATACCAGTAGCGCGCCATAATGCGCGGGCACCGGCCATATTGCGGCCAGCGGTGGTGGTACGGGAGCGATATTCGGGCATGGTTGTCCTCTGCTTTCTAATGACTGACTTGAAGAACTAGCTTGAAGAACTAGCTTAAAATACCTAGCTTGAAATAATTAGCTTGGCCCTATTTTTTTAATAGTTTACAGCACGTAAAGCCGTGGCTAGGCTTACTATGAAACATATCAGTGAGTTGTGATAAGTATCAGTGGATTGTGATTGTGGCATGAGCAATGCGCAGAGACTAGATGTAGAGACCAGAGGCATGTAGAGACCAGAGCTACCCAGCGACAACGTGACCAATTGTCGCTATATTTGCTATCGTAATCGCACCACGTTTGTACATCCGCTAGCATGTAGTACAGAACTCCGGCTAGTTAGGTTTATTCGGAGTATCAAGTGGTGGTTAACCACCCGACAACCGTGACCAAACGTCAGACCGTGACGATAAGGAGCAATCATGGCTAATAAGAGCCGTCGTGACTTCATGCGCAACAGCATGCTGGGCTTAGCTGCCCTTCCACTTGGCGCTGGCATTCTTTCCAAGACTGCCTTTGCTCAAGAGCTGCCGCGTCTTGACCCTTCCGCAAGTAACGCCCAAGCACTGAACTACGTAGAAGACGCTAGCGAAGCCAGCGATCATCCGGCGTACGCAGAAGGCGAAGTTTGTGATAACTGCATGTTCTGGGTTGCCGACAAAGAAGGCTGCCAGCTATTCCCAACAAACAGCGTCGAACCTAAGGGCTGGTGCCAATCTTGGACCGCCAAAGCGTAAGCGCCTGACGTTATAAGCATCTAACGCTTGAAAGTAGTATGAGCACCTCTACCCCGCCCATTGTGCGGGGTAGTTGTTTTAAACGTAGCTGTTTTAAACGTAGTTGTTTTAGACTAGGAGCTGCTTTCGTCCTCCACCGGCCAGTGATAGCGCCGAGTTACCCGCCCCTCCTCAAGAGACACCAGGTGAACAGGGAACCCCCACAGCTGTTGAAGATGACGAATGACCGGGTACACGCTGCGGCCTAACGGACGGCGGCTGTCTTGCACGTGGTGAAGCGTCAATGAACGATCACCGCGAATGGCCGCCTCGACCACCTGAATATTGGGTTCGCGGATGGACAGCGCATATTGGGTCGCAAGCGCCTCACGCACCTGGCGATAGCCCTGCTCGTTATGGATCGCCGCCACTTCAAGGGTGTCCACCTGATCGTCATCCACCACTAAAAACAGCTTGTGATCACGCATTACCTTCGGCGATAAAAACTGCTGAATAAACGATTCATCCTTGAAGTTGCGCATGGCAAACTCCAGCGTCTCCCGCCACGGCGTGCCTGCAATATCGGGAAACCACTCACGGTCCTCATCGGTGGGTGCCTCACAGATACGCTTAATATCCATAAAGATCGCGAAGCCAAGCGCATAAGGATTAATACCACTGTAGTGGGGGCTATCAAAGGCGGGTTGGTTAATCACCGCCGCGTGAGACTGCAAAAACTCTAGCATCAGGCCTTCATCAACATGACCATCGTCGTAAAGGCGGTTCATTAGCGTGTAGTGCCAAAAGCACGCCCAGCCCTCATTCATTACCTGGGTTTGTCGCTGTGGGTAAAAGTACTGCGCCAGCTTGCGCACAATGCGGACAATTTCACGCTGCCAAGGCGCCAGCAGCGGCGCATTTTTTTCAATGAAGTAAAGCAGATTCTCCTGGGGCTCAGAGGGATAAAGGCCGCCGCTGTGTAAGCCTAACGGGTCATCATCGCTATGCAGGCTGCCGGGCAAAACCGAAAGCCCGGCTGGCGATTCAGGAATGGTACGCCACAGCATATTCACCTGGGTTTGCAGGTAGGCTTCCCGCTCCTCCTGGCGCTTTGCTTCCTCTTCGGCAGAAATAGGCGAGGGGCGTTTATAGCGATCAACGCCGTAGTTTTGCAGCGCATGGCAGGCATCCAACAGCTGTTCAACGGCCTGCACGCCATGGCGCTCTTCGCACTGGGCAATATATTTACGGGCAAACACCAAGTAATCGACAATAGAAGCCGCGTCGGTCCAGGTGCGAAACAGATAGTTGCCCTTAAAGAAAGAATTGTGGCCGTAGCAGGCGTGAGCCATCACCAACACCTGCATCATCAGCGTGTTTTCCTCCATCAGGTAGGCAATGCAAGGGTCAGAGTTGATCACCAGCTCATAGGCCAAGCCCATTTGGCCACGCTTGTAAGCCCCTTCAACGGCTAAAAACTGCTTACCAAACGACCAGTGATGGTAACCCACCGGCATTCCCACACTGGCATAGGCGTCCATCATCTGTTCGGTCGTGATGACCTCTATTTGGTTAGGATAGGTATCCAGCCGGTACTCATCAGCGAGCCTGACCAGTTCCGCATCAAAGCGCTCCAGCAGGCTGAAGTTCCAGTCAGAGCCAGTGGCAATCGGCTTACGCTTGCGGGTTGCACTCATAGCCTACTCCTCAACAAGCGGTCATCACGATTGGCTTAAGCGGCGCTTAAACAGTTCGCGAAAGACCGGATAAATATCACCCGCCTCAACAATTTGCCGCATGGCAAAGCGCTCGGGAAACTCTTTCACCACACTCTCGTACTCATGCCACAGCGATTGGTGATCGTGGGGCGTAATCTCGACATAAGCGTAATACTGCAGCTGTGGCATCAGCTGCTTGACCAGCAAATCGCGGCAAATATTGGAGTCATCATCCCAGTTGTCGCCATCGGACGCCTGAGCCACATAAAGATTCCACTGACCTACGGGGTAGCGCTTTTCGATGATTTTATTCACCAGGTTCAGCGCACTGGAAACAATCGTGCCACCGGTTTCGCGGGAGTAGAAAAACTCCTCTTCGTTTACCTCTCTAGCGGCCGTATGGTGGCGCACAAATACCAGCTCGACCTTCTCGTAGTGCTTTTCCAAAAACAGATACAGCAAAAGAAAGAAGCGCTTAGCGATATCTTTATGGTTTTGCGTCATCGAACCAGAAACATCCATGACACAAAACATCACCGCTTGGTTAGAGGGCTGTGGCTGGGCGCTTAACTGGTGATAGCGCAAGTCATAGGTATCAATGAAAGGCACACCCGCTATGCGCTTCTCCAAGCGCTCAATTTCCGCTTTAAGCTCGGTAATACGGGTGGGGTTGCGCAACACCGGGTCTTTACGTTCTTCGGCCTCAAGTGCCTCTATGGCCTCTTTTAGCGCCCGCTTGATAGGTGCGCGCATGGCGATACGCCTTGCGTACGCTTCACGCATGGAACGGGTAATGCTGATTCGTGAAGGGACGCCATCGCGGGAAAGCCCCGCCCGCACCATCTTGACCTCTTCCAACGACTTCAACGGCTTGCGCTGCAAATGAGGCAGCTCCAAACCATCAAACACAAACTCAAGAAACTCCTCACGGCTAAGCGTAAAGGCGAACTCATCGATGCCTTCACCCTGGTTGGAAGCACCGCCTTCCCCGGCACCACTTCCGCCCCCCTGACCGCTGGGGCGGCGGATTTTATCGCCCGTAACATATTCCTTGTTGCCAGGAGCAACAATGCTGCGCGCCCCGCCGGGGCCGTGTTGAAACACCGGCTCAGAGATATCTTTGGCGGGAATGGAGATTTTCTCGCCGCGTTCCATATCGGTAATGGAGCGGCGATTAACAGCCTCTTCAACCGAGCGCTTAATGTGTTTGCGATAGCGCTCCAAAAAGCGCTGTCGGTTCACCGCGCTTTTATGTTTTGCGTTGGGCCTGCGGTCAATAAAGTAGGTCATACGACCTCCACTTTTTACTGGGACTTACGCACGCGCAAATACCACTCCGAAAGTAGCCGCACCTGTTTTTCGGTGTAGCCACGTTCGACCATCCGCGCCACAAAATCTTCGTGCTTTTTCTGATCCGACCGCGAGGCCTTGGCATTGAATGAAATCACCGGCAGCAGCTCTTCGGTGTTGGCAAACATTTTGTGTTCGATCACGCCTTTAAGCTTTTCATAAGACTGCCAGCTCGGGTTCATGCCGTTGTTTTGCGCCCGCGCCCGCAGCACAAAGTTGACCACCTCGTGACGGAAGTCTTTGGGGTTTGAAATGCCCGCCGGTTTCTCGATTTTCTCTAGCTCTTCGTTCAGCGATTGACGGTTTAACAGTTCGCCGGTTTCGTGGTCACGGTATTCCTGATCCTGAATCCAGAAATCAGCGTAAGTGACATAGCGGTCAAAGATGTTTTGGCCATATTCGCTGTAGGATTCGAGGTACGCGGTTTGGATCTCTTTACCAATGAAATCCACGTAGCGCGGTGCCATAAACTCTTTAATAAAGCCCAAGTAGCGCTCGAATACTTCTGACGGCAGCTGTTCGCGTTCCAACGCTTGTTCAAGCACATAAAGCAGATGCACCGGGTTGGCGGCCACTTCGGTGCTGTCAAAGTTGAACACTTTGGAGAGGATCTTGAAGGCAAAACGGGTAGATAAGCCTTGCATGCCTTCGTCAACGCCCGCCGCATCGCGATACTCCTGAATCGACTTGGCGCGGGGGTCGGTGTCTTTCAGGTTTTCGCCGTCGTAAACACGCATTTTCGAGTAGATGTTGGAATTTTCGGGCGCTTTTAGCCGTGAAAGCACCGAGAACTGCGCCAGCATACGCAGCGTATCTGGCGCGCAAGGCGCGGCATTGAGCGAGGAGTCCTCAAGCAGTTTTTGATAGATTTTGATCTCCTCTGACACCCGCAGGCAGTAAGGCACCTTGACGATATAGACCCGATCAAGGAACGCTTCGTTATTGCGATTGTTACGAAACGCCTGCCACTCCGACTCGTTGGAGTGAGCTAGAATCACGCCATCGAAGGGAATCGCCCCCATGCCTTCGGTGGGGTTGTAGTTGCCCTCCTGGGTCGCGGTAAGCAATGGATGCAGCACCTTAATGGGCGCTTTAAACATCTCCACAAATTCCATCAGCCCTTGGTTAGCACGGCACAAACCACCGGAGAAGCTGTAGGCATCCGGGTCGTCCTGGGAGTAGAGCTCTAACTGGCGAATATCGACCTTACCGACCAGTGACGAGATATCCTGGTTGTTTTCATCGCCCGGTTCGGTTTTAGAAATAGCGATTTGATTGAGCCGCGAAGGGTAAAGCCGCACCACACGGAACTGGGAAATATCGCCACCGTACTCTTTCAGCCGTTTTGCTGCCCAGGGCGACATCACGCTGCGCAAATAACGCTGGGGAATGCCGTACTCTTTCTCTAATAACTCACCGTCTTCTTCGGGCGAGAACAGGCCAAGCGGCGACTCGTAAACCGGCGAGCCTTTAATGGCATAAAACGGAATACGCTCCATTAGTAATTTAAGACGCTCGGCGAGCGACGATTTGCCGCCGCCAACAGGCCCCAGCAAATAAAGGATCTGTTTGCGTTCTTCAAGCCCTTGAGCTGCATGGCGGAAGTAAGATACGATTTGCTCAATCGCTTCTTCCATACCGTGAAATTCCGCAAAGGCAGGGTAGCGGCGAATCACCTTATTAGAAAAAATACGCGATAGACGAGCGTCTTTTGCCGTATCTACTACTTCAGGCTCGCCAATAGCTTCTAACATGCGCTCAGCAGCACTGGCATAAACCTTTGGCTCACGGCGGCAGAGCGCCAAATACTCCTCCAAACTTATATCTTCTTGCTGAACGCGGGAAAAACGGTCTTGAACGTGATCAAAGATGCTCATGGAACTCTCCTGTGGCCCATCCCCAGGCAGTCACCGTAAAGCCAAGTGTTTCGCAACGGTGTGCCAAACGAGGTGTCGCTTTTTTAGCGTAGTCAGCATTAGCAAATAGTGATGACTAAAACCTTCAACGCAGCAGCGATATGGATAAGAGATGTATTCAAGCGAATAGTTGCGTTGAATAAAGCAACGGTAGCGCCGCGAGCGCTTGGGTGCTCGCGGCGCTACCGTTGAAAACCAAAAGACAAGAAGGCTAAGCTCAGAAGGCTAAGCTCAGAAGACCAGGCTCAGAAGACCAGGCTCAGAGCGCAGCGGCTAAGCGGGTGCCCTGTTCAATCGCTCGCTTGGCGTCCAGCTCACTGGCTTCATCCGCGCCGCCAATAATATGCACCGCCTTCCCTGCGCGCTCCAGTGGCGCAAGCAAGTCACGCACTGACTCCTGTCCTGCGCAGACCACTACGCTATCTACGGCAAGCAACTGGTCAACGCCCTCGCGGCGAATATGCAGGCCTTCATCGTCGATTTTCAGGTATTCACAGCCAGTGAGCGTGGTGACCCCGCGCGCTTTAAGCGATGCCCGGTGCACCCAGCCGGTGGTTTTCCCCAAGTACTTGCCGGGTTTGGAGGTTTTGCGCTGCAGCATGACAATCTCACGAGGAACCACGGGCGGCGTCGGTGTTTTTAAACCGCCCCGCTCGCCTACGGCTAAATCAACGCCCCACTCATCGCACCATTTTGCAATATCCAGCCCTGGATGACCTTGGTGCGCCAGCAGTTCGGACACATCAAACCCAATACCGCCCGCGCCGATGACCGCTACTTTTCGCCCAACGCGGTCAGGGGATTCGATCGCTTCGGCATAGCTCAGCACCTTGCCGTGGTCGTGACCAGGAAGGTCGAGTTCACGGGGCTGAACGCCGGTGGCCATCACCACCTCATCGAAGTCGGCGAGGGTTTCTGCCGTTGCCGTGGTATTTAAGCGTACCTCTACTGCATATTTCTCCAGCATCACCCGGTAGTAGCGCAAGGTTTCATTAAACTCCTCTTTGCCGGGAATCTTACGCGCATAGTTAAACTGCCCGCCCAGTTCACTGCGCTGTTCGAACAGCACCACGCTGTGTCCGCGGCTAGCGGCGGTCACAGCGGTTGCCAGCCCTGCCGGCCCACCGCCTACCACGGCAACGCGTTTAGGGGTTTGCGCGGGTTCTATCACCAGCTCGGTTTCATGACAGGCACGGGGGTTAACTAAGCATGAGGTCAGCTTGCCGGCAAAGGTGTGATCCAGGCAGGCCTGGTTACAGGCGATACAGGTATTGATCTCTTCCGCCAGACCCTGTTCGGCTTTGCGTACCCAGGCAGGATCGGCCAGAAAAGGCCGCGCCATGGAGACCATATCCGCATGGCCCGCCGCCAGTACGCGCTCGGCGACCTCAGGCATATTGATCCGGTTGGTGGTAATCAGCGGGATCGACAGCGCCGATTTGATCCGCCGGGTCACCTCGGTAAAGGCGGCGCGGGGCACGCTGGTCACAATGGTGGGTACCCGCGCTTCGTGCCAGCCGATACCGGTATTGATCACATTCGCCCCAGCGGCTTCGATCGCCTGGCCAAGGGTGACGACTTCTTCCCAGGTGCTGCCCTCCTCCACCAGATCAATCATCGAGAGGCGGAAGATAATCACAAAACGTTCACCTACCGATTCGCGGACACGGCGCACAATCTCCACCGCTAAGCGCATACGGTTTTCAAACGCCCCGCCCCACTCGTCATCACGCTGATTGGTACGCTGGCAAATAAACTGATTAATCAGGTAGCCTTCTGACCCCATGATCTCAACGCCATCGTAACCCGCTTGCTGCGCCAAGCTTGCGCAGCGCACGTAGTCGGCAATTTGTTGCTCAACCTCATCGCTAGCGAGTGCCCGAGGCATAAAAGGGTTGATGGGTGCCTGAATAGCCGAAGGCGCTACCAGATCCGGTGAATAGGCGTAGCGCCCGGCGTGCAGTATCTGCATGCACAGATGGCCACCCTCTGCATGCACCGCGTTAACCACCTGACGATGCTCAGGCAGTTGCGCTTCATCAACCAGCGCATGAGCGCCCTGAAATACCGCGCCTTCTGCATTGGGGGCAATACCGCCGGTAACGATCAGGCTAACCCCCTCCCGCGCCCGCTCGGCATAAAATGCCGCTAAACGCTCAAAGCCGTTAGGCGCTTCTTCGAGGTTGGTGTGCATTGAGCCCATCAATACCCGGTTGGGCAGCGTTAAATGGCCAATGGTCAACGGTCGGAAAAGGTGGGGATAGGCGGGTTCACGGGTCATCACGGTACTCCTTGATATTACTTGATATTATTAGTGGCACTGCTGAAACGTTTTCAAACAAGCGTATGACATCCTGAGCATCACGTATAGCCCCCGATGCTTGGTCTTTCAATGCCCAGTCTTTCAATACCTAGCCTTTCAATGCTTAGCCTTTCAATACTTGCGCCAACCGCTTGCCCAGAGCACCAATCCGCGGCACATTACCCGGCTAACGATAAGGAACCGTTGCTATGCCTTTGATGTATTTTTTGCCGCCGCTCGCCACCGTGCTTATCTGGTCGGGCAACATGACCATTAACCAGCTTAGCGTAGGTGCCATTGCGCCAAGCAGTATTGCGTTTTTGCGCTGGCTGTTAGCCCTTGCGGTGATGACCCCCTTTGTACTGCCTGCAGTGTTGCGCCACCGCGATGAAATACGCCGCCAGTGGCCCAAGCTTGCGCTGCTGGGGTTACTTGGCATGGGCCTGTGGCAAGGGCTTGCCTATGTGGCCGCCGAAACCACCACCGCCACCAACATGGGCATTCTTGCCGCCATGGTGCCGCTATTAACCGTGCTGCTGAGTGCGCTGATTCTCCGCGAGCCGCCATCGCTTGGCGGCATTCTGGGTGGCGTGCTGGCGTTTGTGGGTGTCACCGTATTGCTAGGGCGCGGTAACCCATTTTCATTGCTGCAGCTACAGGTGGCATTGGGTGACGCGCTCATGGTCGTTGCGGCTATCTGCTACGCGCTATATGGCGTGATGCTTAAACGCTGGTCGATGAACTTACCGCCCTGGGTGATGCTCTATGCCCAAGTTTGTTTTGCCGTGCTGTTCCTACTGCCGCCCTATTTAATGGGGCCAATGACGCCTATTGATGCCCAGAATATCGGGCTAATTGTCTACGCGGGCATTCCTGCTTCGATTATTACCACTTTTTTATGGATGCGTGCAGTACGCCAAATTGGTGCCAACCAATCGAGTATTTTTATCAACTTAATGCCGCTGTTTAGCGCGCTGATTGCCATGGCTTTCTTGGGTGAACAAGTGGCGGGTTTCCACTTTGCGGGCGGGCTGCTTATCCTGGCCGGAGTCATCATGGCGCAAACGCTAACACGCCCGTTAACACGGGGTTTAACCCCAAATAAGCCGAGCAGCGCCCGATAATGCTAGAATGGCCATCGATTTCTAACGTTGGGAAGCCCTGATATGTCCCTGGAAGAACTGCATCTTAATCTGCGCAACCTTACGAGCGATGACTACGATCAGCTCAAGACATTGATGGACGCCGTTTATCACAATATCGGCGGTGCATGGCCGAAGCGAACAATCGACAAGCTGATCCAAGAGTTCCCCGATGGCCAGATCGCTATTGAGGACGACGGCACCCTAGTAGGCGTTGCATTAACCGTACAGGTCGATTACGACGAGTTCTCCAATCCGCACAAGTACGATGACCTGATCGGCCATCGCGAGATCATCCTTAATGATAAGGATGGCGACGCCATGTACGGGCTGGATGTACTGATTCACCCGGACTACCGGGGGTACCGTTTGGGGCGACGCCTTTACGAAGCCCGTAAAGAGCTGTGCCGCTCGATGAACCTGCGGGCAATTTTAGCCGGTGGGCGTATTCCTGAGTATCACCAGCACGCCGATGAACTTACGCCGGCTCAATATATTGATAAAGTCTCGCGCAAAGAGATCTACGACCCCATTCTCTCTTTCCAGCAGGCCAACGACTTTCAGGTAAAGCGCCTGCTGCGTAAATACCTGCCGGAAGATGAGCAGTCGCGCGGTTACGCCACCTTGCTTGAGTGGAATAATATTCTGTTTGAGCCGGCTGCCAGCGTGCTCGACAACAAACCTACCCAAGTTCGGGTGGGTGCCGTGCAGTGGCAGATGCGTGAATTTGCCTCTGTGGAAGCCGCGCTTCAGCAGATCGAATACTTTGTAGACGCGCTCTCCGACTACCAGAGTGACTTTGCGGTATTTCCTGAACTGTTCTACGCACCGCTGATGGGTCTTCAGGATCGTGATGCCCAGAAAGATCAGATGGGCGCGATTCGCTTTTTGGCCGGTTTTACCGAGCGCTTTAAGTCTGAGCTATCGCGTATGGCGGTGTCTTACAACATCAATATCGTTGGTGGCTCGATGATTGAAGTGGGCGACGATGACCGGCTCTACAACATCGCCTACCTGTTCCACCGCGACGGCACCGTTGAGCGACAGGCTAAGCTGCACATTACCCCACAAGAGCGCCGCGACTGGGTGATTGAGGGCGGTGATGAGCTACAGGTATTTGATACCGACGCAGGCCGCGTGGGCATCCTGATCTGCTATGACGTGGAATTTCCGGAACTTGGACGACTGCTGGCCGATCAAGATATGGACATCCTGTTTGTGCCCTTCTGGACCGACACCAAAAACGGCTACCTGCGCGTTCGCCACTGCGCCCAGGCGCGGGCAATTGAAAACGAGTGCTACGTGGTGCTGTGTGGCAGCGTAGGCAACCTGCCTTCAATTGAAAACTTAGACATTCAATACGCCCAATCAGCGGTATTCTCGCCTTCCGATTTTGCCTTCCCCCACGATGCGGTGCTGGCGGAAACCACCCCGAATACCGAAATGATCTTCTTCTCGGATTTGGACTTAACCCGCCTCACGGTGGTGCGTGCCGAAGGCTCGGTGACCAACCTTAAAGACCGCCGCAAGGATCTGTTTGACCTGCGCTGGCGCGACTGGTCGTGGAAATCCGGTGCTAATTTGGAAGAGTGAGGTGTCAAGCACGAAAAAAGCAACGCCGCCCAATTGGGCGGCGTTGTTGTTTTCGCGTCAGATTCCGCTAATGTCATTGCGAGCGAAGCGAAGCAATCTCGGGGGTATTGCCACCGCGGCATAGATTGCTTCGTCGCGGGCTCCTCGCAATGACAGCAGCTTAATCAGGCCAAACAAGATGCGCTGGCACGCGGCCTTTGGCATCGAACAGGATGCCCTCATCGCATAACTTACGGTGCTGGCGCTCGGCGCCACCGTGATCAGCAAGCTTCAACGACGCAGCGATCACACGATGCCAGGGCAACTGATGGCCATCCGGCAGATGGCGCATCGCTGACCCAACCATGCGCGGCGTGGCACCTTCGGTCATCGCCGCAATACGGCCATAGGTAGTCACGCGCCCCGGCGGAATCTGATCGACAATGGTGTAGATCTGTTCGAGTAATTCCGGCCGCGCCATGAAACGTTATCCTTTCATTTTTTGAGAGCGCTTCTAAACGTGCTTACAGCCCTTCAACCAATTGATCAATGGCTTGGAAAGCTTCTTTCATTGCGGTTTCCCGCTGCTGGTCACCCATATTTAAGCCTTCAGCATAGACCACATCGACATCGGTAATCCCCATCAGGCCCAGCATGTTTTTAAGGTGCGGTGTCTGGCTGTCAAACTCGGTGCCCGCATACTGCCCACCACGAGCCGCCAGAATAATGGCGCGCTTACCTTCCACCAGCCCTTGAGGGCCGTTTTCGGTATAGCGGAATGTTTCACCGGCGCGCAGTACCCGGTCAAACCACGCCTTCAGCTGTGAAGGAATGCCCAGGTTGTACATCGGCACGGCAATCACCAGCACATCATTGGCGCGCAGTTCGGCCAACAGCTCGTCAGACCGAGCGGCCAATACATGCTGTTCAGCAGTGCGTTCTGCGGCGGCGACCTGCCAGGCACCCAACTCGCTGCTATCTAAGTGCGGCAACGCATTGGCCACCACATCACGCTGGGTGACTGCAATATCATCACGGCCAGCGACACGGCTGTGAAAGTGGTTCGCCAGAGCGATAGACCGACCATTCTCAGCCAGAATTGATGAAGTAATAACCAGGGCTCGCGTCGTCATGAATAACTCCAAAATTATATAAACGATCAATATTAGTGGCTATTGTACGGTGCTTTTCGTTAATCAAAAGCGCAACGTTTTCCGGCTTGTGTTCGATTTAATCGAATCATGCGATGCACCACCAAAAAGCGGCTTCACCGCGAAGGCGCGTAATATTTGGCCAACACTTCGGCGTAAAAAGTAGCGACCGCTGAGGCAAAGTTGGCGATATCAAAATCTTGTGCAAAGCGGCAGGCATTGTGGCCTAACTGCTGGCGCAGCTCAGCGTTATCTTTCAGCTCCACCACCTTTTGCCCCCACGCCTGACGATTTTGCGGTGTTTTAAAACCATTGACGCCCTGGCGCACCACATCATCAATGCCACTAGAGCGCACCGCCACCACGGGCAAGCCTGCCGACATCGCCTCCAAAATCACCATGCCCTGGGTTTCCGAGGTGGAGGCAAACACGAATATATCGCCAAGATGATAATAAAGCGCCATTTGATCAGGCGGCACCATGCCCACCAGCGTCACGCGGGAGGTTAGCGTTAAGGTCTCTATCTGCGTTTGAAGCGCCGCGCGGTCCGGCCCATCCCCAATCAGCAGCAGATGAAAGTCATCGTGCCCCTGCGCCTGAAGCTCAGCGAGCGCTTCCAACATAAAGCCAATATTTTTCTCTTTGCTGATTCGCGAAACGCTAATCAAGATACTGCGTGATGGATCGAGGTTTAATCGTTCACGTAACGCCGTTAACTCACTGGCCTCCACGTGAGCAAAGCGCTCTACGTCAATGCCCGTAGGCTGCACTAGCGCAGACGTTTTCACCCCAATCATGCGCAGATATTCTTCTGCGGAGTAGGTCGGCACAATCACGCCTTGGCAGCGGTTAGCAAAATGCTTGATCAGGTAGTGAGAGATCAAATTACGAAACAGCGCGCCCGGCAACGGCACAAAGTGCGCGTAGTGTTCCAGGCGCGTGTGGTAGGTGTAAATCACCGGCACTTTAAGCCTGCGCCCCATAAATAGCCCCATGGAACCAAGCCAGAACGGATGATGAACGTGAATAAGATCGGGTTTGAATGCCCGCAGGCAGCGGCGAAAACGCGCATTAAATGGGTTGGTTAACCGAAACTCGCCCTTCTCACCAAACGCCATGAGCGTAGGGATGCGCTGCAGTGAACGGTCGTCCTGCCACGTTTCCCGATAGCGCGGCACTATTAATTGGATGGTGTGGCCTAGAGCGCGTAGGCCATTGCGCAAGCGGTCTACCGACACCGATACCCCAGACACAAACGGAAAGTAGTTATTGGACACCATCACCACCCGCAGCGGCTTTCCTAGAAAAGGGGTTGGGTCGATATCAAAATCGGGGTAGTAATCCCGCTCTTCAAAAATCAGCCGATATAAGCGCAGTGCGAGCAGCGTCAACAAGCCAACAATCAATAAAAAACGGGTATAGCTGACGTAGAAAAACGCATACACCGTAGACGCCACGCTGCTTAGTATTCGCCACCAGCCGGGGCGATCCACATTCAAGCGCACTGGGGCGATAGCCACGTTCTCACCTTCGATATCAACGGTAACGTAGTGGTGAAAGCTGCTATTGGCATCCATCAGAATACCACCCGCGCCGCCCGTAGTGACGTAATCCACCCCGTTCACCGTCTGATGAGAAAAAAGCGTTAGGTTGGCTGAGAATACCGTATTCACCTCATACTCTTCTGCCAACGCCATAATGCCACCGGCTAGGCGAGGGTCGTTGAGATAATTGCTTGCTTCAAACAGGGGTGCGTCGTTGACGACATTGCGCAGCGGCAAACCAATAAACAGGAACCGGTGCAAAGACGCTGAGGCGGCAAGTTCACGGGATAACCAATCAAGTTGCCACGAGGCAGACGATTTCCCAGTGCCATCAAGAAAGATAAAGTGGCTATTGCCGGCCACGAATGAGTAAAAGTGCGGGCCAAAATATTCATAAAACAGGTAACTACCAAAGTCACTGTCTTCATGGTCGCCATAGGTGAGTACATACGGCACATTAAGTTGTTCTAGGCTGTGATAAATTGCTTGGTAGCTCTCTTGCCGGCCGCCATTCACCGCATTGCCCGCCGAGATCAAAAAGTCGATTCCGCCCTGGTTGATCAGCGGCACAATCTCATTTTGGAACACGCTCACCGAGTTATTGATATTACCCACCACGGCAAAACGGTAGTCGTTTCGCTGCGTCAACACCTCGCGAATATCGGCTACCTGCAGGGCATGCACCGACTCAAATTCGGGTTCTGCCACGTAAAGCCATATCAGATGAGCAATAAGCCCCGCCACCAGAGCAAGATTAAGAAAGAAAAGCAGCCGCAGCCAGCGCTGGCGGGAAAGGCGAAGCAAGGAGCGTCTGGGCATGTATAAGCACTTTTCAAAGGTCAAGATAACGTTAAACCGCTATCGCAGCGGTTCAAGACTTAACACACCTTAACTATAGACACCTTAACTATAGACACCTTAACTATAGAGCAAGGATATGCTGGTGGCGGCGAAGCCTCGCCAGCGTCACACCCATTCAGGGTAGCTAGTAGCGACGAAAAGGCACACAAAGACACGAAAAAGCATCTATCTCATGACCGGCATTTGAGCCACTTTTGCATTATCACCAGCGCGCTCTGCTTGTGTGGCAAAATACCAGCAGCCAGCCTTCAACAGATCATCGTTGATTGCCCACGAATCACCGCCAAGGAGCGCGTTCATGAAAACCCTGCTAGGCAGCAGTCTCACCAGCATAGCCCTACTCACCGGTTGCACCGGCATTCCCGAAGGCACCCAGCCCGTCACTGGTTTCGAGCTAGACCGCTACTTGGGCCAGTGGTATGAAATCGCCCGCTTAGACCACTCCTTTGAACGCGGCCTTGATTGCGTCACCGCGTCTTACAGCCTGCGTGACGATGACGGCGTGCGGGTTATCAACCGTGGCTACAACCTGGAAGAGCAAGCGTGGAACGAAGCCGAAGGCCGTGCCTATTTTATTGACGACGAAAGCGTCGGACGTTTGAAAGTCAGCTTTTTTGGCCCTTTCTACGGCGGCTATAACATTCTTGAACTAGATGACGACTACCAATGGGCACTGGTATCAGGCCCTGACCGCGACTACCTGTGGATACTGTCACGCACACCAGAAATGGATAGCGCAACAGAAACACGCCTTCGCCAGCGTGCCGCCGAGCTTAACTTCCCCACCGATGAATTGATTGATGTCGTACAAGATCAAACCTGCCCCGAACGCTAATTAAACAAGGAGTCTCTATGACCCACCGTATTGCCATTATCGCCGGTGACGGCATCGGCACCGAAGTAATGCCCGAAGGCATCCGCGCCCTAGAGGCTACCGCTAAGCGCTTCAATATCGACCTGGAATTCACTACTTTTGAGTTTGGTAGCTGCGACTACTATCTCGAACACGGCAAAATGCTGCCGGATGATTGGTTCGATCAGTTAAAGGATTTTGATGCGCTGTTTTACGGGGCGGTGGGCTGGCCCGACAAAGTGCCGGACCATATCTCGTTGTGGGGTTCGCTACTGCAGTTCCGCCGCCGCTTTGATCAGTACATCAACCTGCGACCCTGCAAACTCATGCCCGGGATCAAAAGCCCGCTGGCAGGCCGTGAACCCGGCGATATCGATTTTTATGTGGTGCGTGAGAACACCGAAGGTGAGTACTCAAGCGTTGGCGGCAAAATGTTTGAAGGCACCGACCGTGAAGTGGTGATTCAAGACACGGTCATGACCCGCACCGGTGTGGATCGCGTGCTGAAGTACGCCTTCGAGCTTGCCCAAACTCGCCCGCGTAAAAAACTTACCTCCGCGACTAAATCCAACGGCATTTCAATCACTATGCCCTACTGGGATGAACGCGTGGTCGAAATGGCCAAAGGCTACCCAGAGATCGCCGTGGATAAATTCCATATCGATATTCTCACCGCCAATTTCGTGCTTCATCCTGACTGGTTTGATGTGGTGGTGGGCAGCAACCTGTTTGGCGATATTCTTTCCGACTTAGGGCCCGCCTGCACCGGCACTATCGGCATTGCCCCCTCGGCCAATATCAACCCAGAAGGCAACTTCCCCAGCCTGTTTGAGCCGGTTCACGGCAGCGCGCCGGATATCGCCGGTAAAGGCATCGCTAACCCCATCGGTCAAATTTGGTCGGGCGCAATGATGCTGGAGCACCTGGGCTATAAAGAAGCGGGCGATGCAATGGTCACCGCCATTGAAAACGTGCTGAGCGAAGGAAACCCTGAAGTGCTAACGCGCGATATTGGCGGGCGGGGTAATACAACAACGCTGGGCAATGCGATTGCCCAGCGTATTGAAAACGCTTAGTGCTGTTAAACGGTACTTTTAAACAGCACTGTTAAAAAATAAAAAGCACCATTACAAGGCGGGGATAGTGGCAGGCTAGCTGGAAAGTTTAACAGCGGTTTTCGCCACTAGCTCGCCTTGGAAACGGGCGATTTTCAGCTCGCGTTCGTCAGGCTGGCGCGAACCATCGCCGCCGGCCAGCGTGGCTGCGCCATAAGGCGTGCCGCCGCTTACTTTGGAAATATCAAACTGCTCTTCAAGACCATAACCAATCGGCACAATGATCATGCCGTGGTGGGCAAGCGTGGTCCAGGTTGACGTAATGGTCATCTCATCGCCGCCGCCCGTACCGGTAGAGGTGAACACACTGGCTACCTTGCCACGCAGCGCGCCTTTTGCCCACAGGCCGCCGGTTTGATCCAAGAAAGTACGCATTTGACCAGCCATATTGCCAAAACGCGTGGGCGTACCGAAAATAATCGCATCGTAATCAGCCAGCTCTTGTGGGGTGGCTTCCGGGGTGTCGAAATCCTGCTTGCCACCGGCGTTCTTGAATGCCTCATCAGGCATGGTTTCCGGCACACGCTTAACAGTCACCTCAACACCATCAACGCTTTTCGCGCCTTCTGCCACGGTATGTGCCATGGTGTCGATATGGCCATACATAGAATAGTAAAGCACCAGTACCTTTGTCATCGTTAACTCCCTTACTATGGTTTTCACAAACGGGTTTTCACAAACGGGTTTTCGCAACGGGTTTTTGTTGAACAGAATGTATACACCACACGATAGCTGACCCATGAACAGATAAAAGCGAATGTTTTCGACAGAGAACATCGAATTACTTCACAGGAGCTCGCCATGCTGAGTGAATGGCTCGATTGGACGCTTGACGGCGAACGCCCAGCGCAGCGCATAGGCCGCTTTGCCAGCGGCAGCTACCTGCTACACAGCCCAGGCATTTTAGAGCTTACCCCTAACACGCAGCATTCTGGGGCTCACGCCTGCGTCTTTTCTGCCGCCATTCACGGCAATGAAACCGCGCCGGTAGAGCTGCTTGGCGCTTGGCTTTGCGCGCTGGAAGCCAACACCGTGCAGCTAGGCGCACCGGTACTGGTGATATTGGGCAATATTCCCGCCTTGAAAGTGCAGCAGCGCTACATCACCACCAACTTAAATCGGCTGTTCAACCGTGAACTCACCGAGCTGGGTGAAGAACCCGACCGGGCGCGAGCACTCATGGAGGCAGTCGACACGTTTTATGCCCGCCATCACACACTGCCCAAACTGCACTATGACCTGCACACCGCCATTCGCGACAGCCTGTATGCGCGCTTTGTGGTCGAGCCTTTTGCTGAAACCAGCACAGACGCCACCCAGTGGCAGTGGTTGGCGGCGGCGGGTATGCAGGCCGTGTTGCATCAGCACCAGCACAGCTGGACGTTCTCCCACTACAGCAAGCACTACCACAGCGCCCAAGCGTTTACCTTTGAACTAGGCCGTGTTGCGCCTTTTGGGAACAACGACATGGCAGCCCTTGAACCGATGCTGACGCTCATCAGCACGTTAAGCGCAGGCATTGAGCCACCCACAAAACCCGCTGATTCGATGGCCTTTTTCCGCGTTAAGCATGAATTGATACGCCAGGCGGAGGCATTTACGCTCTGCTTCGCCGATGATCTACCCAACTTTAGCCGCTTTGAACCCGGCACCTGCCTTGCTAATGACAGCGTGGCGGGGGATTTCATCGTGGAAGAAACGCCGTTACATGTCGTGTTCCCTAATGCTAACGTTGAAATAGGTGCCCGAGCCGCCCTGCTAGTAGTACCGAGCAAGCCAATAGCCACCTAGCGACAAAAAAGACGCTTTAATAACAATAACGTAGAGGGGCAATCAGACTACTCAACCGGGAACAAGACCACTATCGCCCGGATAAAGTACGCGCATTTGGCACAGGCCTGATAGAATCGCCCCTTTTTTCGCGCCAGCCGTATACTCAGCACATCAACTCACCCCGCTGCTGCGGCAACTCTGTACTGGAGCCACTGTTATGGCCGCTACGCCTACCCCCCTTGAAGTGCGTAATATTAAAAAGCGCTTTGGCGATACGGAAGTTTTGAAAGGTCTCTCGCTGCAAGCCCAAAAGGGCGATGTTATTACCCTGATTGGAGCCTCTGGATCGGGTAAGAGTACCTTTTTGCGCTGCATGAACTTACTTGAGCAACCCGATGAAGGTGAGCTGATTGTTCATGGCGAACCTATCCGCTTTAAAACCACCAAGCATGGCCGTGAACCCGAAGATTGGAAACAGGTAGTGCGCATGCGTGCCAAGCTTTCCATGGTGTTCCAAAGCTTTAACCTGTGGGCGCACATGACGCTTTTGGAAAACATCATCGAAGCACCGATTCATGTGCTGAAAAAACCTAAAAAAGAAGCCTTGGAGCACGCCCACGCCTTGCTAGAACGGGTGGGCTTAAGCGCCCGAGCCAACGCTTATCCTGCGCAAATGTCCGGTGGCCAGCAGCAGCGTGGCGCGATTGCACGCGCCCTGGCGATGGACCCGGAAGTGATGCTGTTTGACGAACCCACATCCGCTCTTGACCCTGAACTGGTCGGTGACGTGCTGAAAGTCATGCGTGACCTTGCTAATGAAGGGCGCACGATGGTGGTGGTCACTCACGAGATGAGTTTCGCCCGCGATGTTTCCAGCCAAGTGATTTATCTCCACCAAGGGTTAGTGGAAGAGGCAGGCCCCCCGGAAGATGTGCTCGGCAACCCACAATCACCGCGCCTGCAGCAATTCCTGGCACCCAAATACTGATCTGCGAGGCACGCACAATGCTTGATTTGCAAGGTTATGGCCCCCGGCTGATCGAGGGGGCAGGCGTCACCGTTCAACTGGCGGTGCTGTCGCTGATATTAGCGATTATTTTGGGGCTACTTACCGCCAGCGCAAAAATGTCGCGCAACTGGCTGTTGCGCCGTATTGCCACGGTTTACACCACGTTAATTCGCGGTGTGCCGGACCTCGTGCTGATGATGTTGCTGTTTTTTGGCGGCCAGATCGGCGTTAACGCCATCAGCGATATGCTCTATTACAACTACGAGATCGATATCTACATCAACTTCAACGCCTTCGCCGCAGGCGTGCTAACCATTGGCTTTATCTTCGGCGCTTACATGGGCGAGACCTTTCGCGGCGCTTTTATGGCGGTAGATAACGGCCAAATTGAAGCCGGAAAAGCCTACGGCATGAGCGATAGCCTGGTATTTCGCCGCATTCGCTTTCCACAAATGATGCGTCATGCGCTGCCAGGGCTATCTAATAACTGGATGGTACTGCTCAAAACCACCGCCCTGGTATCCGTTATCGGCCTGACCGATATGGTGCGTGTAGCAGCGGAGGCCTCCCGCGCTACCCACGAGCCGTTTACCTTTTTGCTCCCCGTCGCCGTGGTTTACCTGCTAATCGCCAGCGTATCCGAATGGATATTTGCGCGCCTGCAGAAACACTACGACATTGGCTTTGGAGGTCAGTGACATGCTTGATATTTCAACGTGGTTGAATGACCTGCTAGCTGGCAATCAAATTTTTACCGCCAATACGCTGGGCTACTACTGGGAAGGGCTGGTCACAACGACACAATTGGTATTTTTATCGCTTGTGGCGGGGTTAATTCTCGCTGTGCCGCTGGCCATTATGCGCAGCTCCAAGCACAAATGGATCAGTTTGCCGATTTATGTCTACACCTACGTTTTTCGTGGCACGCCGCTGCTGATTCAGCTCTATATCATCTACTACGGCGTGGTGTTTATTGATGGCATCCAAGAAAGCTTTTTATGGCCAGTACTGCGTGAAGCGTTTTACCCAGCGCTGATCGCCTTCACGCTGAACACGGCCGCCTACACCACCGAAATTTTTCGGGGTGCCATCAAAGCGACCGCCAAAGGCGAGATTGAGGCCGCCCGCGCCTACGGCATGTCGCAGAGTTTAATGATGCGGCGAATTATCTTGCCCAGCGCCTTCCGCCGCGCCCTGCCCGCCTACGGCAATGAAGTGATTTTCATGCTTCACGCCAGCGCTATTGCCAGCGTGGTCACACTGATGGATTTAACCGGTGCCGCGCGCTTTGTCTACGCACGTTACTACGCTCCTTTTGAGGCATTTCTGTTTGTGGCCGCCATTTATTTGTGCTTAACGTTCGCCATTTTGTATTTCTTCCGCTATTTAGAGAAGAAGCTGCTGGCTCACCTGCGGCCACAAACGTCTTAGCCCCAGCATTATCCATGAACGTCAAACAAACGTTGGTTCACGAAACTGATCACCCCTTTTCGTTAGCGCCCAGCTGAGTTAGCTTAAAGGGGATCACCATAAGGTGAAATGCTATTTACGGAGTTAAAAAATGAAAAAAATGCTGTCTATTTCACTGCTTGGCTTGGCTGTCGCGGCCGCCTCTTCGGCGCAAGCGCGCGACTACGACAATATTCGTATCGGCGTTGACGTACCTTACGAACCGATGGAATACCGCACCGCTGACGGCGAGCTAACCGGCTTTGATATCGATCTAGGCAACGCGCTATGCGACCGCATGGGCGTTACCTGTGAATGGGTCGAGCAAGAGTGGGATGGCATTATTCCTGGCCTTATGTCGCGCAACTACGACGCCATCATGTCGTCGATGACCATCAACGACGAGCGCCGCCAGCAGGTGCTGTTCTCTGACCCCTACATCACCATGCCCTCTGCCTGGTTTGCCCCCAGCGATTTAGGTATCAGCGAAGCTAACGCAGAAACGCTGGAAGGCATGACCATTGGCGTTCAGCGCGGCACCCTGCAAGATAACTACGTGACTGATAACTTCAGCAGCGTCGCCGATATCAGCCGTTACTCCACCGCCGACGATATGGTGCTGGATATGGAGGCGCAGCGTCTGGACATCGTGTTCCTCGACTTCCCGATTGGCCAATCCACCCTGCTGAACAGCGAAGAAGCTGGGTACGTGGTAGTTGGCGAGCGCATCAGCGAGCCTAAAGAGTATTTTGGTGACGGCTTTGGCATCGCCTTCCGTCAACGCGACGAAGCGCTTGCCGAACAGTTCAACCAAGCGCTGGCTGACATACAAGAAGACGGCACTTACGACGAAATTTTCGCCCGCTATTTTGGTGAAGAAGACGCAGAGTAATCACTCTTTTCTTTTGTTCTTTCCTGTCTTGTCTCCTCTCCGGCGTTCGCGTCGGGGAGGGTTTGCGGTCGCAAGCCTACAAGGAGGTACCATGGTTGAAAAAGCAGCAGCCCACTCGGCCGCAACAGCATCAGCCGCGTTTTTGCGCCCCTCTTCACACTGGACAGGCTGGGGGCAGTGGTTAGCGCTGATAACCATGACCGTGGATCATCTTACCCGCTACGTGCTGCCCGGCGATTGGGATTTAAGCTGGGCGGGGTCTTCCATAGGCCGTATCGCCTTTCCGCTGTTTGCCGCCATGGTGGCGTGGCACGGGCTGTTTAATACCCGCAATCCGTTACGCTACTCGCGGCGTATTTTGATTATCGGCCTGGTCGCCCAGCTCCCCTACATGATGATGCCGCGCACGTCAGACGCGTTTATCCTCAACGTCTGCTTTACCCTCGCCAGCGGTTTAGCCTTAGGAGCGTTAGTGCGCCAAGGCTGGCAGCACTACCAGCAGCAAACGTTAGATTTACCCTGGCTGTTAGCCGGTGCGGCAGTAGGCGTTACCGTTTGGTACTTGCTCGGTTTTTGGGTGGAGTATGGCCACAACGGGCTGCTGTTGATTCCGCTATTAATGTTTGCAATGCATGCACTTAGCCAGGCAGGCGACTACTTTCAAGCGCGCCTATGGGCAGGGCTTGCGGCCTTTCCCGTACTCTGGATTGCCGGGCAGATGAACGCTTCCGATATGGCCAAATCGTTTACCGTAGGCACATGCGTGGCCGTGCTTGTGCTCGCTGCAGGTGCTGCGCAGCGAATCCCCCCTATCAGCCTGGTCATGCCGCGCCGTTTATGGCTTACCTGGTACCCCGGCCATTTTGCGTTAATCGCATTGTGGTTGCTGCTTAGCGGTCAGCTGACGTAACTGCCCTTCTACACCTGAGAAACTGAACGTCAAAGCCGCCCAAAATAGGCGGCTTACATTACTGCTTGATTGAAAAGCTAAGATCTGGTGGCGGGGCTTCTGGCAGTAATGCGCTGCAGGCGCGCACTTTTTCCAGCAGTTCGGCATGGTTAGGCGCAAGGATATTAACGTGGGCGAGCTTGCGGCCTGCCCGCTCAGCTTTGTCGTAGCGATGCAGGTGCGTATTAGAAAGCGCCAGTATCGCTGCGTTATCGCCTTCACGGCCAATCACGTTAATCATGCAGGTGGGCGCAATCGCCTGGGTATCGCCTAAAGGCAAACCCTGTATCGCCCGTAGATGGTTTTCGAATTGACTGGTCACCGCGCCGTCCATCGTCCAGTGGCCGGAATTATGCACGCGGGGAGCCATTTCGTTAGCCAGCAGGCTGCCGTCGCGGGTCTGAAACAGCTCAAGCGCCAGCACGCCCACGTAATCCAGCTCATCCAACAGCGCCCGAATATAGCCATCCGCGGTTTGCTGAACGCTGGCGTCTAAATCCGGCAGCGGCGCTACGGAGTAACGCAGAATGCCGTCTACGTGCTGGTTTTCCGCCATGGGGTAGAACACCACCTCGCCATCACGCCCACGCACGGCAATCATCGAGACTTCACGTACGAAATCAACAAATGCCTCAACCACCAGCTGCGAATGGCCGATCGCGTTCCACGCCTCACCAGCCTGTTCAGGCTGCTTCAGTACCGCTTGGCCTTTACCGTCGTAGCCTTCCGTGACCGATTTAGCCACCACCGGGCAACCTAATTCACGGGCGGCCGCTTCAAGCTGCTTGGCACTTTCAACGACGCGGTAAGCAGGTGTCGGGATGCCCAAGCGGTCAAATAGCGTCTTCTCTTCGACCCGATTCTGGCACACTTCAATCGCACGGCTGCTCGGGTAAACCGGCTTGTGCTGCTCAATCTCGCGCACCAATTGAACCGGCAAATGCTCAAATTCGTAGGTCACCACATCCACCTTGGCCAAAAACTCAGCCAGGTGCTGGTTGTCGGGATCGACTATCACATCGCCGATACCCGCACTCGGGTTACCCGTGGTATCTAAAAAAGTGAAGCGATTACCCAGCGGATAACCCGCCAGCGCCAACATACGGCCTAACTGACCTGCACCCAGTACGCCAATGTTTTGTACAACGTCGCTCTTTGCAATACCAGAGTTCATAGCCAGACTCCTTATTCCGCTTCCGGCTCGGGGCGCGGGTCAGGGTTATCGAGTACTTTCTGGGTTTGCTCAGCGCGGAAGGCTTCGACGGCACTGCGCACAGCTGCATCCTGCAGGCCGACAATCTGCGCGGCCAATAAACCTGCGTTGGTTGCGCCCGCTTTACCAATTGCCAGCGTACCCACCGCAATGCCACCCGGCATCTGCGCGATTGAGAGCAGTGAATCCAAACCTTTCAGCGCCTTGGATTCCACCGGCACACCCAGCACCGGCAGTGGCGTTTGCGAAGCCACCATGCCCGGCAAATGAGCAGCGCCGCCTGCGCCTGCCACAATCACCTGTAAGCCGCGCTCAGCAGCACTCTTGGCATACTCGAACAGCAGGTCAGGCGTGCGGTGGGCAGACACCACGCGGGTTTCATAGGCCACGCCCAAACGCTCCAGTATGGAGACGGCGTGCTCCATGACCGGCCAGTCAGACTTAGACCCCATGATCACGCCCACCTTGGGTGCGCTGTTCGACGACATGCAAAACTCCTCGGCCTAACGGCCTATAAAAGCGAGACTCAATTGAAAAACGTAGCGTGCGCTGACGCCGACACGCATGAAAATTGGAAGGCGCATAGTTTACCAGAGCCAACCCGTTTACGGGCTTTGCCAGCGTAGTGAAATTTTCATCAAATTAGGCATTGAAATGCGCACCGGTTGGCGGCATTGTGTGTTTGTCATTTCAGACTGATGGAGCCACATGAGCACGGCACGCGCAACTGCGAATGCGGAACAGCTAGATCCCCCGCGATGCAGCCCTGACCTCGAAGTCAGGGAACTTGAAAAACGTACGCGCTTAATGCGTATTATCACGCGTCTGATCGCTGTATCAGACTTAGGAAGCCGTGAAATTGCCCGTCGGGCTGGGCTTCCCGTTCAGAAAATTAGCGACCTGCTCGCCGGAAGGCTTGAGCACCTGGGGGTAGATGAACTCCACGCCCTGCGTCGCACCTTAGAGTTGGAGGCGCCATAGCAGCTACTTACCTGCTTTTTCAGCGCCTATCTAACCAACAGACCGCCCTCCTGGCGGTCTGTTAAACGTTTTTTATTCATGCTTGATCCCAATTATTCGCCTACTTCCCTTCGTTATTCGGTTATTTCCCTTCGCTTTTAATGGCAGCTCGCTCTTAGTGCCCCCTCATTGCCCGTCATGAATTTCCCGTAATAACGGCTTACGGCGCAATCAAAATACCCCCTAACGCCACGACAGCCACTACCACCCACGCAGGCAGCTTCCACACGGCTAATAGCAAGAAACCGGTAAGCGCCAGCGCAAATTCTTCTGCGCCGATAATCGCGCTGGTCCATACCGGTTGATACAGGGCTGCACCTAGAATACCCACCACCGCTGCATTAGCCCCGCGCATTAACGCCTGAGCACTACCCCATTGGCGAAATTGATTCCAAAACGGCAGTACACCCACTAACAGCAAAAAGCCAGGAATAAAGATCGCCAACAACGCCAGTAAAGCACCTACTAACCCATTGATACCGGGCAGCAGCGCGCCTAAATAAGCGGCAAACGTAAATAGCGGCCCCGGCACCGCCTGGGCAGCACCGTAACCCGCCAAAAATTCATCCGGCGTTACCCAACCTGACTGCACCACTTCCGCTTCTAACAGCGGTAAGACCACATGGCCGCCACCAAACACTAACGCGCCTGAGCGGTAAAACGCATCGGCGATATCCAGCCAAGCAGCGGTTCCCGCCAATAGCGGCAACATAATCAGCAGCCCACCAAATAGCCCCAGCGCCAACATACCTACGCGGCGAGATACAGGAAAGTGCAGCGAATCGCTTGCAGCGGCGACTATCGCGCTTTCACGGCATAGCGCCAGCCCTGCTACCCCGCCCAGCACAATCGCAGAAACTTGACCCAGCGGGCCGCTTACCAGCACCACCGCCAACACCGCCGCCAAGGCAATGCCTGCACGGGTTTTATCAGGGCATAGGTTGCGCGCCATGCCCCACACGGCGTGAGCCACAATGGCAACTGCCACGACTTTTAAGCCATGAATAATACCGCTGGCAATGGGGCCATCTAGCACCGCCGCGCCAAACGCGAACAGCATCAGGATAATTGCCGAAGGCAGCGTGAACGCCAGCCATGCCATGGCCGCGCCCCAGGGGCCTGCGCGCAGTAAGCCAAGGGCAAAGCCCACCTGGCTGCTGGCAGGCCCCGGCAAAAACTGGCACAGCGCGACTAAATCGGCGTAAGCCTGTTCAGTGAGCCATTTACGGCGTGCCACAAACTCCGTGCGAAAATAGCCAAGGTGCGCCACCGGCCCGCCAAAAGACGTCAATCCAAGCAGCAAAAAAGCCAAAAATACTTCCCTCACGCCCCTGCGTGCCTGCGATTGCTCCACCATTTCACCACCTGTTGTTAATAAAACCTGCTTCCAATAAAAAAGCGCAAGGCTCGTATACTAAGCCTTGCGCTTGACGCTGTTGTGACAGTTTTTGTGACAGTTGTTGTGGCATTTATTGTGACAGTGATAGCGCTGCTCTTATTCCTGGTCAGTGACCGCGCCGGTGCTAGCAGAACTAACCAACTTGGCATACTTGGCCAGTACGCCTTTACGATAGCGCGGTTCTGGCTGCTGCCAGGCCGCGCGGCGGCGCATCATTTCCTCATCACTAATATCGATCTCTATGGTGTCGGCTTCTGCATCAATGGTAATAGCATCGCCATCCTGCACCAACGCCAGCGGGCCGCCTTCGAAGGCTTCCGGCGAGACATGCCCCACCACAAAGCCGTGGCTGCCGCCGGAAAAGCGCCCGTCGGTAATCAGTGCCACGTCATTGCCCAGGCCACGCCCCATAATCGCGGAGGTAGGCGTGAGCATTTCGCGCATACCCGGGCCGCCTTTCGGACCTTCATAGCGAATCACCACCACATCGCCCGCCACCACGGTACCGTCGTTAATCCGCGCCTGAGCTTCCTCTTCCGAGCCAAACACCCGTGCCGAACCGCTAAAACGCGTCCCCTCTTTGCCGGTAATTTTCGCCACCGCTCCTTCCGGCGCTAAGTTACCAAACAGAATACGCAGATGGCTTTCGGTTTTAAGCGGGTTACCCAACGGCGCAATAATCTGTTGATCCATGGGGTAAGGCTCAACCTCAGCGAGGTTTTCTGCCAGCGCCTTACCGGTCACGGTTAAGCAATCGCCGTTGAGCAGCCCGGCATCCAGCAGAATTTTCATCAGCGGTTGAATCCCACCAATCGCCACCAGCTCGCTCATCATATAGTGGCCGCTGGGGCGCAGGTCAGCCAGCACCGGCACGCGCTTACCGATTTCGGTGAAGTCCGCTAGGGTTAGCTCGACACCGATGGTGCGCGCCATGCCAATCAAATGCAGCACCGCGTTGGTAGAACCACCTAGGGCAATCACCACGGTAATCGCGTTCTCAAACGCCTCGCGGGTCATGATGTCAGAGGGCTTGATATCGTCGGCTAAAAGCGCCAGCACCGCCTCGCCTGCCGCTTTGCAGTCATCGCGCTTTTCCTGGGAAATAGCGTTCTGCGCTGAACTGCCCGGTAGACTCATGCCCAGCGCCTCAATGGCTGAGGCCATGGTGTTGGCGGTGTACATGCCGCCACAGGAGCCAGGGCCAGGAATCGCGGTTTCTTCGATGTTTTTCAGCTCGATTAGGTCGATATCGCCACGGGAATGTGCGCCCATGGCCTCAAACACCGAGACAATATCGGTGTGCCCTTTGCCGGGCAGTATGGTGCCACCGTAAACAAACACGCTGGGGCGGTTCAGCCTCGCCAAACCCATAATGCAGCCCGGCATATTTTTGTCGCAGCCGCCAATGGCCACCAGCCCATCAAAGCCTTCACAGCCCGCCACGGTTTCGATGGAATCGGCAATCACCTCGCGGGAAACCAGCGAGTACTTCATGCCTTCAGTGCCGTTGGCGATGCCATCAGAAATAGTGATGGTATTAAAGATCACCCCTTTGCCACCCGCCGCGTCGGCACCGTCACGGGCGAGTTCTGCCAGCTCACCAATATGGCTATTGCACGGGGTTACCATGCTCCAGGTAGAGGCCACACCCACCTGGGGCTTGGTAAAATCATCATCGTTAAACCCCACCGCCCGCAGCATGGCGCGGCTGGCCGCCTTGCCAGGGCCATCCACCACCTGGGAAGAGTGGCGGCGGGTATTCGTTGTAGGCTCGGTCATGGGGAATTCCTCTTTGCTTGTCTCACATCGCTTTACGCGCAGTATCCGCACAGCTTGGCGATGCCATTGCGTTCACGCAAGGAAAGATGAAAAACCTAAGCGACTCACTCATGGCCTGCTATTTACGTTAAATGGCCGTTTTATGCCGCTGAGCCTGAACAGATAGCTCAAACCCGCAGGCATCTGCATAGCGTTGAAGCGTTTTCCAACCGGGATTGCTATCTCCACGCTCTAGCCTACTAATGTTACTTTTCTGGGTATGCAAGCGCTTGGCTAACTCTTCCTGAGTTAAACCAGCACGTTGACGCATAGAGATAAGCGTTGTCGCCAGCTCAAACTCTGGCGCCAAACGTCCATACTCAGCTTTCACCTCAGGGTTTTGAAGCGCCTGCTCTTTTAGTGCCTTTAAGTTCATCATGACTGCACCTCGCGCTGTCTTGTCCGCGCTAACGTTAACGCCTGACGCGGCGTTTTTTGGCTTTTTTTGACGAATGCATGGAGAATGACAATTTGTTTCCCATGCACATAACAAAACAGAGAACGGCCAATTCCCTCTTTTGCCTTTGCCCTAATTTCAAACAAACCGTCGCCCATAGATTCGGTGTGTGGTGGCCCAAGGTTAGCGCCATGAGCCTCTACCATCTCCAGCAACCGGAGCATTCTGGCCTGTATTTTGGGCGGCATACTTAAAATTTCTTGCTCTACACCTGGATAAAAATCAACCTGCCACTCCATAGCATAACCCCGCTCAAGTTATCTTTCATGATAACCCGGCGTGCATAAAAGTTCCTACTCCAGATACACGCGAGTACCCCCAACTTATGGCACCATAGCCTCACTACCACCCGTGACGCTGATTGCCGTGAAGGAACGCCGCCGTATGCCTGCCAATGCCTTGTTCTCCCCCACTTCGCTGCCCCCCGGTTTTATGGTGGTACATGCTAACCGCTTGGAAGATTTACGCGGTTTGGCGGTGGAGTGGATGCGCCGCCAGCCGTTGGGGCCATTGGAGAACGAAACCATTCTGGTGCAGAGCAACGGTATTGGGCAGTGGCTGAAACTGGCGCTGGCGGAAGACCCGAAGAACGGCGGCGCGGGTATTGCGGCGGCGCTAGAGGTGATGCTGCCCGCGCGGTTTTTATGGCAGGCCTACCGCACGGTGCTCACTCACGTTTCGCAAAATGCCGATGCCGTGCCGGAAACCTCGCCGTTCGATAAGTCGCGCTTGGTATGGCGGCTGCTGCGCCTGCTGCCTACCCTGGCCGGGCAACCGGTGTTTGAGCCGCTGGCGCAGTTTCTAGAAATCGACCGTGACCAGCGCAAGCACTACCAACTGGCCGAGCGGCTGGCGGATCTGTTTGACCAGTACCAGGTCTACCGCGCTGACTGGCTGGACGCCTGGGCCAACGGCCACTATGTGCTGATTACCGCTAGAGGCGAGCACCGCCCGCTGGAAGAACACCAGCGCTGGCAGCCCGCGCTATGGCGCATCCTGCGTGACGATGTCGCCATCACCCAAGGCGATGCCGGGCTGAATAGCAGCCGCGCCCAGGTTCACCAGCGCTTTTTGAAGGCCACAGAGCACTTAGAAGGCCAAGACTGCCCGCCGGGGCTGCCCCGGCGGCTGATTATCTTCGGGATTTCATCGCTGCCCCAGCAAACCCTGGAAGCGCTGGCGGCGCTTTCACGCTGCTGCCAAATCGTGCTGTGTGTTCACAACCCCTGCCAGTTCTACTGGGCGGATATCATCGAGCACAAAGACCTGCTGCGCGCCCAGCGCTACCGCCAGCGACGCAAAACCGGCATGCCCGAAGCGCTGGATGTACTCGGCACCGGCGACGCCGACGACGCCCTGCACCTGCACGCCCAGCCGTTGCTGGCGGCCTGGGGCAAGCAGGGCCGCGACTACCTGCGCCTGCTCGATGAGCACGACGATTCCGGCAACTACCAAACCCTGTTTGAACAGCAAGCGCTGCGTATTGATATGTTCGAGCCGTTCAGCGGCGAGGATCGCCACTGCCTGCTCAGCCAGCTGCAGGATGATATCCGCGAGCTGCGCCCCGTGGCGGAAACGCAAGGCCACTGGCCCGCATTGCCTACAGACGATGACTCCATCGTGTTCCATATCGCCCACGGCCCCCAGCGGGAAGTGGAGATTCTCCACGACCAGCTGCTGGCTGCCTTTAGCGCCGACCCACACCTGCGCCCACGAGATATCATCGTCATGGTGCCGGATATCGACCGCTACGCGCCGCACATCGAAGCGGTGTTTGGTCAGCTGCCCACGGACGACCCGCGGCACATTCCCTACACGCTCTCCGACCAAGCCAGCCGCCACCGCCTGCCGCTGATGATTGCGCTGGAAAAGCTGCTGCGCCTGCCAGAACTGCGCCTGTCGGTGAGCGATTTACTCGACCTGCTGGATGTACCCGCCCTGCGCCAGCGCTTCGGGCTGGAAGAGCGTGACCTACCAGTGCTAGAGCGCTGGATGGAAGGCGCGGGCATCCGCTGGGGGCTCAACGCCAAGCAGCGCCAGCGGCTGGAACTGCCCGGCGGGCTGAGCCAGAACACCTGGGCATTTGGCCTGCGCCGCTTGCTGCTGGGTTACACCGTGGGCGACGGCCACGCGTGGCAAGGTATCGAACCGTTCGATGATATCGGCGGGCTGGAAGCGGGCCTTGCCGGGCCGTTAGCCACCCTGCTGGAGAAGCTCGAAGCCACCTGGGAGAGCTTCTGCCAACCCACCGATGCCGCCACCTGGGTCGCGCGGCTACGGGGGCTGCTGGAGACTTTTTTCCTGACCGACGACGCCCAAGAGAGCATCATGCTCACCAAGCTGGAGAGCGGCTTGCAGCAGATGCTGGAAAGCAGCGCGGAAGCCGAACTCAACGACCCGCTGCCGCTCTCCATGGTGCGCGAACACTGGCTAGCCCAGATTGATGAGCACAGCCTTTCCCAGCGTTTCTTGGCCGGTGCAGTCAACTTCGCCACGCTGATGCCCATGCGCGCCATTCCCTTCAAGCGCGTGTGCCTGCTGGGCATGAACGACGGCGAGTACCCCCGCTCCCAGCCGCCGCTGGATTTTGATTTGATGGGCAGCGACTACCGCCCCGGCGACCGCTCCCGCCGGGAAGACGACCGCTACCTGTTTTTGGAAGCGCTGCTCTCCGCCCGGGATCAGCTCTACATTAGCTGGGTAGGCCGCAGCCAAATCGACAACACACCGCTACCGCCTTCGGTGCTGGTCGGCCAACTGCGCGACCACCTGGAAGCAGGCTGGCAGATCGAGAACGGCACGCCGCTGCTGGAAGCGCTAACTACCGAGCATCCGCTGCAGCCGTTTAGCCTCGCTTATTTTGATACCAACACGCAAGTCACTCGACTGTTTACCTATGCACATGAATGGCGCGAGGTACACGCACCACGCACGCCTCAAGCTGCCCAATCCACACTTCCCCCACCGGAAAACATCCCAACCAGCCTGACGCTTGGCCAGTTAGGCCAATTCCTACGCGAGCCAGTACGCGCCTTCTTCAATACCCGGTTGGGGGTGTATTTCGAGCAGGAAGCGATTGCCGAGCTAGACGAAGAACCGTTCGCCCTGGATGGCCTGCAAAACTGGCAGCTACAAGACCAACTGATCGCCGCTCAGCGCCACGCCATTGATCGCGGCGAGCCACGCATTGAAGCACTGCACACAGCCCTTGAGCGTTTTCAGGGCCAAGGCGTATTGGCCATGGGCGCGTTTGGCGAGCGCATGCGCGATGCCTTGGCGGAACCCATGGAAGCGCTGTTCAGCGACTATGAACAAGCCCTGGGCGCATGGCCGCTTGCGCTAAGCGACCCAGAAGCGATTCACCTGGAGGGTAGCAACGGCATTGTGCTGGAAGATTGGCTGGGCGAACTACGCCAGGATGACGCAGGCAACCGCTGCCGCCTGCTGCTGCTCAGCAGCAGCCTGATTAAAAACAGCAAGTACCAGTGGCATCTGCTGCTGCGCCACTGGGTTGCCCACCTGGCTGGCAATCTCAGCGACCCAATGACCACGCAGCTGCTCTCCAAAGCGGGGCATATCACCCTGGAACCCGTGGCCGCTGACACCGCCCGCGCCCACCTGGAAATCCAGCTGGCGGCATGGCAAACCGGGCTAACAACGCCGCTACCGCTGGCCCCGCAAGCCGCTTTCGCTTGGCTGACAAAGCTGGGCACACCTGAAATAGCCATTCAAAAAGGCCAGGAAAGCGACGCCTACGCCGCTGCCGAAAAAGTCTATGAAGGTGGCTACAAAACCACCGGCGAAGTTGAGCAAAGCCCTTATCTCGGCCACCAATGGCCGCACTTCGAACGGCTATTTTTTGACCACACCGCCAACCACAAGCACACCTTTGCGGAACTCACGGAGGCTCTATATGCCCCGCTGTTCCATGCGGTGAAAAAGCCAGACGCTACAAAACCCTCAAGTGGTAAAAAAGGAGCTGCCCAATGAGCCAGGACGCCTCTCCAATCCCACTCAACCCTCTTACGCTCCCACTCCACGGCAGCCGTTTGATCGAAGCCAGCGCAGGCACGGGCAAAACCTTCACCATTGCGCTGCTGTATGTGCGCTTGGTGCTGGGCGGGCAGCACAGCGAAGACGACACCGCCTTCGTTCGCCCGCTCACCCCGCCGGAAATTCTGGTGGTCACCTTCACCAATGCCGCCACCCAGGAACTGCGTGAACGTATCCGCCACCGGCTGGTAGAAGCCGCCGCGGTGTTTAGAAAAGCGCCGGACGAGCCACCTGCTGACGATCCTTTACTCGTCCAATTGCGCAGCCAATACCCCGAAGCCACTTGGCCCGCCTGCGCCCGCCGCCTGGAGCTGGCCGCCGAATGGATGGACGAAGCCGCGGTTTCCACCATCCACAGCTGGTGCTACCGCATGCTGCGCGAACACGCCTTCGATAGCGGCAGCCTGTTCTCGCTCAACCTGGAAAACGACCAGCGCGAACTGGAACAAGAAGTAGTGCGCGACTACTGGCGCACCTTCTACTACCCGCTGGATGCCGACGCCCTGGGCAGCATTACCCGCTACTGGAAATCACCGGATAAGCTCCACGAAGATGTACGCAAGCTGCTCCACGAAAGCGGCGCTCTGGGCAGCCAACGCCCCGCGCCAGCCGACACATTAAGCGCTGCCGAAGCCGAACGCAGCGCCACGCTTAGCACACTAAAAGCCCCCTGGCCCGCTTGGCTAGATGAACTGGTGCCCGCACTGGAAGAGGCCGCTAAACGTAAAGCCTTCAAAGGCCAAAGCTTCAACGCCAAAAGCCGCGCCAGCTGGCTTGGCGCACTGCGCGAATGGTGCGAAAGCGACCTTGAGCGCCCCGCGTTAACACCCGCCGCCTGGAAACGCCTAACCCCAGACGGCATGGCTGAGATATGGAAAGACGGCACGCCACCCTGCCCAGCCGCCTGGGAAGCGCTGGCGGACATGCCCACCGCCCTCAACGCCTTACCCGAACCGCGTAACGACCTACTGATTCACGCCGTGCAGTGGTGCAAGGTACGTATGGAGCGCGAGCAGGAACGCCGCGCCGAAATGGGCCCCAACGACCTGCTCACCCATTTAGACCGCGCCCTGCAAGGCCCCAACAAAGATGCCCTGGCCGCGCAGATTCTGCGCCAGTTCCCCGTCGCGCTGATTGACGAGTTCCAGGATACTGACCCGATTCAGTACCGCATTTTTAACGCGGTCTATGACGTCGCCAATCCCCGCCGCGATGCCGCTATGCTACTGATCGGCGACCCCAAGCAGGCCATCTACGCCTTTCGCGGTGCGGATATTTTCACCTACCTGCAAGCTCGCCAAGACACCGCAGGTCGCCACGTCACGCTAGGCACCAACTTCCGTTCCAGCCGCGCCATGGTGGAAGCCGTCAATCACTGCTTCCACTACGCCGACCAGCACCCGGCTGGGGCGTTTCTGTTTCGCGAAGAAGGCGGCGAAAATCCGCTGCCGTTCTTATCAGTAGCCGCCAAAGGCCGTGACGAACAGCTGGTGCACCAAGGGCAACCGCTGCCCGCCATGACTCTGTGGTCGTTAACAAGCGAAGAACCACTTTCCAAAACCGCTTACCAGACCGAAATGGCCGAACGCTGCGCCTCTTATATGGTGGAACTGCTCGCGGCAGCTCAAAGTGGCAATAAAGAAGGCCAAAGCGGCTTCCAGAAAGGCGATGACCTAACCCCGCTAAAACCTTCCGATATGGCAGTGCTGGTCAACGGCCTGCAGGAAGCCCGCGCCATTCGCTTAGCGCTGGCCAGCCGAGGGGTCAAGAGTGTCTACCTTTCCGACCACGACAAGGTGTTCAGCTCGCCCATGGCGAAGCAGGTAGAACGCTGGCTGCGCGCCTGCGCCGAGCCACTGGCCAGCTCCCGCCAGGCCGAAGCCCACCTGCGCGCCGCTTTGGCAACGCCAGTGCTGGGGCTCAGTTTGGCCGACCTTGATCACCTGCAACAAAACGAACTGGCCTGGGAAGCGCGGGTGGAGCAATTCAGCCACTACCATCGCCTATGGCAGCGCCAGGGTGTGCTGCCGCTGGTACGCCGTATGATGGTGGATTTCGACATTCCCGCCCGCCTGCTGGGGGAGTTCGAAGAGGGTGAGCGCTTGCTCACCGACCTGCTGCACTTAGGCGAACTGCTGCAGCAGGCAAGCGCTGAACTGGACGGCGAACACGCGCTGATTCGCTTTCTGTATGAAGCCATTGCCGACCCGGAAAGCCACGGCGACAGCCACAAACTGCGCCTGGAAAGCGATGCGGATTTGGTCAAGGTGGTCACCATCCACAAATCCAAAGGCCTTGAGTACCCGCTGGTATTCCTGCCGTTTATCGCCAACCACCGCCCGGTGAGCGATAAAGACATACCTCTACGCTGGCACGACGCCCACGGCAACCTGCAACTCAGCCTAAGCGCCGATGAAGAAACGCTGGCCACCGCCGACCGCGAACGTTTAGGGGAAGACCTACGCAAGCTTTATGTGGCGCTAACCCGCGCCCGCCACGCGACTTGGCTGGGGCTAGCCCCGCTTCAGGGGTTGGAAAATAGCGCCCTCGGCTACCTGATTAGCGGCGGAAAAACCATTGCACCGGCAGAGCTAACCAGCGCGCTGGAAGCGCTGGCACAAGGCAGCGAGATTGCTGTCAACGAGCCACCGGCCCCCACTGCCCAGCGCCTTGCTCTCTCTGAACAAAGCGCCACGCTTGGCCACGCCCGCACGCCCGCGCGCCCGGCCAAGGAACACTGGTGGATTGCCAGCTACTCGGCGCTGCGCCTTTCCGGCACGCTCACTGCCCCCACGGCCACGCCACTGGAGCCCACCACCGCCCAGGAAGCCACAACATTTGAAGTACTGGATGAACCACAAGATATTTCGCTCATGCCTGATGACATGGAAAGTCTTCGAGCGAAGGCCAGTCTAGGCAATCTTTCGCGAGAAAGCGGAGTTTACGAGGGGTTAAATGAGCATTTCGAGCGAACGATTAACAACGAATGGGAGAGCGCAGACACTTTCCACCTGCATAAATTTCCCAGAGGCCCAGGGCCGGGCACATTTTTACATGGGCTATTGGAATGGGCAGGCAGACAAGGGTTTGCAGCCGCTGCCAACGACCACGATTCACTCAACGATATGCTATGGCGGCGCGTACAGCTACGCGGCTGGCAAGCATGGCAGGAACCGCTGGCTGGCTGGCTTTCAGCACTACTCACCACACCATTACCGCTGGCCGCGCCCAACCAACATGGCGTCGCGCTCACCGAACTTGCCAGCTACCAAGTAGAGCTAGAGTTCTGGCTGGCCGCCCAACGGGTCAACACCCAAGCGATTGATGCCCTGGTAAGCAAGCACTTACTGCCAGGGGTTGAGCGCCCAGCGCTGGATGCCGATACCCTAAACGGCATGCTGAAAGGCTTTATCGATTTAGCCTTCGAGCACCAAGGGCGCTTTTACGTACTGGACTGGAAATCGAACTATTTAGGGCCCAATGACAGCGATTACGAACCGGAAGCCCTGCGTCATGCGCTGCTGGCCAAGCGCTACGATCTCCAGGCCGCGCTTTACCTGCTGGCTATGCACCGGCTGCTAAAAGCGCGCCTGCCCGACTACGACCCGCACCAGCATCTAGGCGGTTCGATGACGGTATTTCTGCGCGGCAGCCGCAGCCCAGGGCGTGGGGTATTTTCCGAGCCCGCCCCGGTTGAACTGATCGAAGCACTGGACAGCCTGTTTGCAGGCGCATCGTTTTCAAGCCACGCACAGGAAGCGACGGTATGAGTAAGCCCAAAGACACCCACACCTTCGACCTGTTTGGCGATGCCGTCGAGTCACAGGATGCCCAGCCTTCAATGGCCCCCGCGCCAGTGAGCGCTCACCCTGCGTTAAGCGATACCACTGAATTGCTAACCCTATGCGAACGCTGGGTAGCCAGGGGCTGGCTGCGTGATTTAGACCGCGCCCTGGTGCGCTTTTTAGCGGCCGAAGCACCGGATGCCCCCGCGCTGCTGCTGTTAGCCGCCGCCCTGGCCAGCCACCAGCTAGGCCGAGGCCATGTGTGTCTGGATTTAACCGCCACGCTTAACGCACCGGATTTCGCCCTTTCGCTACCGCCAGAAGGGGATGATTTAACCGACCCACCACCGCTGCCCAGCGACGTGCTGGCAACGCTCACGCTAAGCGAATGGCAAGCTGCGCTGCACCACCCACTGCTCACCAGCGAAGGCCCTGGCAAAACACCGCTGGTGGTAGTGACCACTCACTCAGGTTCAGACACGCGGCTCTACCTACGCCGCTACTGGCAGTACGAGCAAACTCTGCACCAGCAAATCGCCACACGGTTAGAAGATGAAAACACCGCACACTCACTGGCGGTGAATGATAACGCCACGACGGCAACTGATAACCGTTGTAGGAGGCCAATTTATTGGGCGATGGGTGACGATAGTCACCCCGGCCTTCTCCCCCAGGCCCTGCATATTCTGTTCAAGCCAAGCGACGGCCTCGACTGGCAAAAAACCGCCTGCGCCCTGGCCGCCCGCAGCCGCTTCGGCATTATTACCGGCGGCCCCGGCACCGGCAAAACCACCACCGTGGTGCGCCTGCTCGCCCTGCTGCAAACGCTGCAACTGGCTCACTCACCCAGCCAGCCGCTGCGCATTCGCCTAGCCGCCCCCACCGGCAAAGCCGCCGCCCGCCTGAATGAATCCATCGCCGGGCAGGTAAGCAGTTTGCCGCTTGCTCAGCTAGAAACACTGCTAAGTGAACACTCACCTTCCGCAGCCCCCAGCGAGATAGCCATTCCCACGGAAGTGACGACCCTGCACCGCCTGCTGGGCGCCCGCCCCGACACCCGCCACTTCCGCCACAGCGCCGCCAACCCGCTAGCGCTGGATGTACTGGTGATCGACGAAGCTTCGATGGTGGATATCGAAATGATGGCCGCCGTGCTGAGCGCCCTGCCCGCCAATGCCCAGTGTGTGCTGCTGGGGGATAAAGACCAGCTAGCCTCGGTAGAGGCTGGCTCGGTACTCGGCGATTTATGCCGCCGTGCCGAGGCCGCCCACTACACCCCAGCAACCGCCCAATGGCTAGAAAGCGCCACCGGCCAGCCGCTGCCATCAGAGTACCTGGATACTGACGGCCAGCCGCTCGACCAAGCCATTACCATGCTGCGGGTAAGCCACCGCTTTAACGAACACAGCGGCATCGGCCAGTTGGCCCAGGCGATTAACCAGCCCAGCCACGCCCAAACTGCCCGGGAAAAACAGCAGGCCGTTAACGCCGTGCTGCGCCACGGCTACCCAGACTTACACCACCTAACGCTTGCTGAGGACACCGCGCTAGATAAGCTGGTAATTCACGGCAGCGCGGATAAGTTTCTGAATAGCGGTGAAGGCCGCACTAACCACAAACATGAGCCCATCGCCCCGCCCACTGGCTATCGCCATTACCTAAAGGTGCTGAACGCGCAGCGCCCGCGTGGGGAATCGTTTGAGGACAACCCAGCGGCCTATAACGCCTGGGCCTCTGAGGTGCTAAGCGCCTACAGTCACTTTCAACTGCTATGCGCGCTGCGCAAAGGCCCCTGGGGGGTAGAAGGCTTAAACCTGCATATCGCCAAAACCCTGCGCAGCGAAAAGCTGCTGTTTGGCAGTGATTACACGTTGGAAAAAGGCTGGTATGAAGGCCGCCCGGTGCTGGTGACCCAAAACGACTACGGCCTAAAACTAATGAATGGCGATATCGGCATCACCCTGGCGGTGCCGGATCCCCGCAATCCGCAACAAAAGCTGTTGAGAGTGGCCTTTCCTTCATCAAGTGCCACGAGCGATGCCGATCACCCCATCCGCTGGGTGCTGCCCTCCCGCCTGCACGCGGTAGAAACCGTATTCGCAATGACGGTACACAAATCCCAAGGCTCGGAGTTCCTGCACACCGCTCTGCTGCTACCGCCCACCATCAACCCGATCCTCACCCGCGAGCTGGTCTACACCGGCATCACCCGCGCCCGCGACTGGCTCACGCTAGTGGAAGCCAAGCGCGGGGTGTTGAATGAGGCGGTGGTGAGGGAAGTGATGAGGGTGAGTGGGATGTAGAAGGTTGCAATAAAAACCGACATTAGCAGCGGTGGTAATGGTGGTCTTCGATTAGGATCTGACATTTAGCTCGGGCTAATATAAAACTTAAATCAGGTGCATCGTAGGCGTCACCTGGATTTACTTGTTATGAGCCTAGTCCGGCAAATACCAATCTACCATTTCTTGAATATATTTTGGCGCATCTAATATGTCAGGCTTGAATGTTATAGTATCTTCGTTAATGAAGAGTATGTATTTTGATATTTCTACAATATTTTCAGGCGGAAATCCATAGCGCATTAGTAATGTATGTACTGTATTATTCGTACCGAACCGTAATAACTCTATCATTTTATCAGAACGGTCGTCTGATGTTTGATCTTTATATACTTTAAATGAAGTTATAAAGGACTCGCTCAGAGAGAATGAAATAACTTGATCGAGATAATCATATGTATCAAAAACTACCGCATCATAACTAATATTTTTGGCTAATGTGTCCTTATCAAAAATTGAATACGTTTGCGTCAATGTACTCTTTGGCAACTTGGCAGCCGGCTGTGAAAACGCAGCATAACCTTGTTTCCCCTCATCCTTCTTTGAAATATAACTATAACGAATACCTACAATCTCTCTAAACGATCGCCCTTGAATTACTTGGAGGAAAATCGATATTGCCTGCCTAAACACTGCAACCTCTCCATCATATAAGACTCTATTAATTGAAGCTTCATATATGAATTTAAAATATTTTTTCAACGACTCCCTTTTACCTTCATTCTTAGCTCCATAGAGATTTTCTTTTATAGAACTTCCATTATAGATAACACTCAATATCGCTTCACAATATTTTAACACTTCCGAATCAGATAGTCGTTCAATTTTGGACAAAGGCGATTGTTTATCATCATCAAAGCTGCCTTCTTTTATTGAATTGATCAGCTCCGAAGTGTCAGGATCATCTATGATCTCTGGATTATCAAGAATTGACCGTTCCTCTAACAGGAATTTCTCATTGACTCTTTTGGAAAGTAGATGAGGGTTTTTTGTGAAAACATACCCGAAGTCAAATTTAGGTTTGTTTGATAATCGGCCAGCCCTTCCGATTAGATTTTTAAATGATAATGATCTACTCTGATCGTTATCACCAAGAATTCGCATATTATCAAGCCATACAATATCAAATGGCATGTTTACACCTTGTGCAAGCGTGCTTGTCGCAAAGCAAATTTTCGCATGCCCCTTTCTTACTAAGTCTTCGACTAGAAAACGTACTTCTAGCGGTACTGAACCATGATGAATCACAATCCCTTTGCGTAATAACACGACAAGTTCGGAGTTATGCTCATCGTTATCAGCGCCCAACAGGTGTTCAATTGTATTAATTATCCCTTCAGCTTCAACTGAGTCTATGTCTTCATAATTATCAATATATTTTCTGAACGGCTCGATGAATTTTCCGTTGTATAATGATGCTTTTGATACATAAACAAGCACGGAGTGAGTTCCATCAAATGCAAAATCACTGAACCTTTGTTCATGTTCTACGCATTTTTTTATTTGGTGACCGCGTTCAATGAATGGAGAAAAGTGATAAAATTTTTTATTTTTATGCTGATATATAAATATTTTTCCTACAGAGCCATGTGCATATGATCTCGAATAGCCATCTACTTCAGAAAAGTTATGCTTTTTAAGTTGGGCGCCAGGATTCTCTACAAATGGATGCGCAAAAATCAGCTTTGCTTTATCAAAATTTTTCTTAACCCTTCTCACAAGCACATCGAAAATAACTCCTCTTTCATATTCTTCAGAAACCTGCGCTTCATCAAAGAAAAACACTTTTATATTTAAGTTTAGATTGCTGGAAAATAGATCTCTTGCCCGCTCAGGTGTAAGAATAAATATTCTTCGTAAACTTCTAGACTTGAATACATTATCAACAAAAAAGGATATCATCACATTTTTGTCACCATTGAACTTTTTCTTCATGGTATTGACATACTCTGCAATCAAAGCTCTAGAAGGAACAATTACAACAGCATCACCATCATCTTCAGCAATAAAATCCCTGATAGAATATGACTTCCCAGCACTTGTTGGTGCGGATATAGAAACCACTTTATTTTCATTAACTGCTCTTCTCACACTCGCCTGAACAGGAGTGAGATATTCACCAAACTCTTCTTTGTTTTGTTTTCCAATACCCGACAATAGGAATGAATACAAATTATTTGGTTTAGGCAATTTATAAAATAGCCCAAGAGAAGTAATAACCTTTTCTTCATTCTCCTGAAATTCAACACTGTGGAACTTTTTATAATAAGCTATCTTTTCTAATATCTCAGAGCTTATAGGGCCTTCTTTATGAAGAATATCTAATAGCTCAGAAATACCATTTATTGGCTCATTGTCTTCTACAATATCGGTTATGCTCATTTGCTTACCCCAACCAAATATACTGCTTTTATGCTATCTAAACTCAGCTTATCTTGAGCTGACTCAATAGCATTTTTTAAAACTTTAAGTGGATCGGTTGCATTTATTGAGAATGACGCCACAACACCGAAACTATCATTATTCAGGTTTTCAACGGCCGCACCTGAAGCTAGCTCTCTTAAATGAACATAATCCCTTAGGTGTTTTTCATCATCTATAAAATCTTTTGATTGGTTTATTGCATTACCATGAGGGGTTACATTTCCTGAATATTTCGCCTCCCCAAAATTAATAAACATGTCAGAACAAACCGTATGAAAATCAAAGCCTTCATTTTGTTTGATTTGAGGCTTCCATAACTCTGCTATGGGTAAAATCACATGATGAAATATTTTCTCAAGTGCTTTTGTAGATCCAATTGAAACCATTACCTCGCCAAACTCGCTCCCTACATCAGAATGTGTAGCAGTAGATTCAAATATCTCAACTAGAGCAGAAGCCGTTTCTTGAACTGTCCTATCATATGCTCTCTTGCTACCTACATCTAAATTTGTCATCCAAGAAGTATCAAGTACTTTTTCAACTAGTGCTTTCGATATTATTCCTATGTCATTTATTACTACATGACATACCTTGATTTTTCCAATCGGTGTGTCTGTTTCTACCTCAAAGTAGTCACTTCCCCAATCAGCATCAGAATATTTATTTCCATATCTAAGTTTATCTTTCATAAAAAACACTTCAAATGGGTTGAATATTAACTTGAGTATTGAGGTTTGGTAGCTCATAACAGCGTATTAGACGGCGCGCTCTATGATTGAATAAATATGCTGGCACTTTTTTCCAGAAAATTCCTGTCGGTTTCTCTCAAGCCTATGGTTCTTCGAGCCATTAATTTTCATTAGGCTATATCGCCAAAAACTCGCGCGCCTGCTGCATTTCCTGGCATAGGCCGCTCAGGATCGAAAGGCGTCATTTACTCACTTCCTTATAAAACGCCACCCTGCCGGCAATAGCTTCCATGCCTTCAATCGGCTGCTCATAACTCCAAGCAACATCCCGACTTCCACCCAGCGAAAAATACACTGCATGCCCTTTAAACGGGCAATACGTGGTGGTTTCTGACATGGTGAGCAAGTCCATCCGCACGTCTTCGCGTGGGAAGTAGTGGCGTGGCGGGTAGCCGCGTTCGCGAAGTTCAAGCGTATTGTTGGAGTCGGCGATTAACGTACCATCAACATGCGCCTGCACGCGTTGGCTAATAGGGTGAAGCTCAATGCGTGGGGAATTTGGCATTAGGTTGTTCCCTGCGGCGCTTGTCGCTCTAATGCTTCGATCCTAGCAGTTAAATTATATTTAGCCTACTTTGAGCACTTAGTTTTTAGTCGATAGTGGTCACTTCATGACCCAGATCACTCATCATTTCCATGCTGACACCCGGCCTACTCCTCCGGTGGGGAAAGGTGAGCATCGATCAAGGTACGTGGCCGGTACTCACACGTGGTATCGGCCCAACGCTTCCAGACACTCTCATCGACTGAAATATTCACAGCAGGCAGCCCCTGCATGCCCTGCGCATACTGCCGGTAAAATCGGCCGTCGCCCTTGTATCTAAGACGTGCATACTTGGCGTAGAGCCCTTTTAGAAAATCAGCAAACGAATCTTTCGGTGCCATTTTCCAAGCATCCTCTGCAGCATTGAAGAGAGCCACTTTTAGGCCTGCCTGCTGCGCTTTGGTTAACATCCAGCTCAGCGGTATGTCGGCCAGCGTGTCGCCAGCGCCATAGCCGCCGCCTACATTGGCGTGGGCGCCGATAAACCAGCGCTGCTCTACGTTGCGATTACCTGTTTTCTGCTTGCCATCCTTGCTCGTCCAGAGCGATACGTTATACGCCGACCTGTGTTCGTCCAGCGCGGCCGCTTGATAGGCATGATCGACAATGCTGGAAAGCTCGGTATCGTGCCAATCGTATTTGCTTTTGAACAGGTTGGTTCCGGGCACGCCCAGTGCACCAACGGTATCCCACACGCCAATAAAATGAACCCTGGGCTGGCGGCTGAAGCGCTCCTTGAATTCTTTGCACACCTCAGAATCGGGGTGACAATCACGGTCTCGATAAATACGTTCGGCCTTATCAAGCAGCCCTGGCGTGACGACATGCACTAGCCCGCATTTACGAATCATCCCTACCAGGCTTCTGGCGGTGTAGGCACCGCGGCTAAATCCGAATATCCAGATTTCATCGCCTTCACTGTAATGCCTTGCCAGCCAGTCATAGCCTTCCCGTAGGTTTTTGCTCAGCCCGTAACCGAAGGCTCCGCCGAAAAAGCGCTGAAATTTGGATGTCCCTACGCCGGGGTCATAATAGAACCGCTGCCTGATACCGTCATCGTCATCATGGAGCAGCCGGGTAATACGATAAACATTGGTTTGATCTTCAGGGTCGTTCCAGGTGCCATCGAATAGCAGAATCAATTTTTGTTTTGCCATGGTGCCCCCCATGATGATGCACGCCTTTGAAAAGTGCTCATGATCACTAAATGAGAGGCAGACGATGCGCTCTTGGCCAACGCGTACCTGCGACCTCCACATTATTTAATGAAGGTTAGTCGACAATTCATCCCGTCACCTGTTGATAGTCAACTCGAAGCAGCGCCCCCGAGGCGGGCGCTGCTTCTATCTCGCTTTTGGATAAACCAAGCCGTGCCGAGGTAACGAAGAGGTGTTGGTCTGTAGCATCAAAGGCACAGCTGGTTGGGCGTGGAACGGGGAGCGCTGTGTTTATACCTCAAGGTGGAAAGCATCAGCTTCTATCGGATGCGGAGACGTCATTTCAGAGCATCGACACATTTGATGCCGCCCCTGCGCTATGCCACGGAGCTGCGGATGCGTCTTGCCAATCAATGGCTAACCCACGAAAGAGTGTCCATCGATGTTCTACTTGCTGTGTTTGTTATGGACTGTCGCCATGCTCAAAACTCCCATTTTTTAGGTAGTTAACAACTTGAGCGATGACTCTATCGTTCTTCATCATAAAAGGATGCGTAACAGGCATTTCGATATGGTCATTCATGCCGTCTAGTTTCGTACTTTCTATCGAGACCTTTCCATCATCTGTGCCCGGTATCAGCGAGGACAGTATCCAATTGATGCTGCTTGTCCCGGCAATAATACCCACGTCGAAGTTAGCCTTGCCTAGGGTACTGGGAATGCTTAACTCATCTGTTCCAAGCTGCATACCTGCATCACCGTTGATGAAGTGGAAGCCAGGGACATCTCGGAGCTCATCGACGACTTCGCTGCCTTGGTTTGGAGGGCCAAGCATCACTACACGGTTTAAGTTGGCTATATCATGCCTGCTCAGATACTGCCTTACCAAAATTCCGCCAAGGGAATGAGTCACAAAATTGACTTTTTCGCCCTTTGGGCACTTTTCAAGGGCAGGTCTTATCGCTATTTCTGCAAGCTGCTCAATTGGGTATTCCCTTGATGGATACCCTTCATTAATAGGTAAGAAGCCTTCTTCTTTCAGCGCATTCTCTAGTGGCTCCATTGCGCTATGTGTTCGTGCTAAGCCGTGAAGGAGAATCACGCATGACGCTTGGACACTGTTGGAGAAAACCAGCAAGAAAGCTAAGGAGGCTCTGAAAAAGTCTCTGCCTTCAGCGATAATACGAACATCGTCAACTGCATAGGGTTCAGTGCTGCCATGGATCAGATCACCTTCTCCGAAGCC
>LDZP01000171.1_pt1 | contig 62809 bp, 60 predicted proteins | sample 615351 | NCBI WGS metagenome assembly LDZP01 (sample SAMN03408296, study PRJNA278302) | terrestrial metagenome | isolation source: oil reservoir sample I1 | place: USA: Alaska, North Slope, Ivishak formation | collected 2013
TGGTAGAAGAATTTATGGGAGGTTTTGGTGAGGAATGAAAAAAGCTCTTGTAATTTTGATAATTTTAACTTTGTTATTTGGCGGATGCCAAACAAAAAGAGAGGTTAAGGAGAGTAATACGTTTCACAAACTAATTCCTAATTTTCAATATTTCCAAATGATAGATAGAAATAATGGATGGGCTATTGGAGAAAATATGGGAGAAAATATGGGAGAAAATAAAGTATTTATTACAAATGATGGAGGCACTACATGGGTGACTGCTTTGACTTCTGCCATAGGTGACATTCGTGAATGGTTTTTTATGGATTCTGATCATGCTTGGATACTTTATTCTAATGAGACTCTCTATAAGACGGAAGATAGAGGTAAAAACTGGGATGCTGATGAAGTGCCTTTTGGTATGGGTAAATTATTTTTTATAAATTCCGGTGGAGAATATCAAGGTTGGGCCCTTAAGGAATATGGGCCTGCGTCTGGGAATGTGCCTGTGGATGTTTATAAATTAATAAACAATAAATGGACTCTCATTCACGAAGGAGAATTGCCTAACAGTACTTCAGCATCTCCTAATCCACTTCCATATGAAGGGGAGAAAAAGAGCTTTGTTTTTTTGCCTGATGTAAAAACGGGTTTTATTACAGTGGAAAGGTGTGAACCAGGAAAATCTAGTTTATACATGACCACTGATGGAAGATATACATGGAATAAAAAAATTATTCCACTGCTTTCAAGATTTGATGAAGAATATATTTCTGTATATTCTCTTAAACTTGTTGATGGTGAAATCATTTGGCCAATATCTGCATTTGATGATGTGAGAGGGGATTTTGAGGAAGTGTTTTTAGTAAGCAAGGATAATGGGAATAGTTGGAAAGAGAAGGCTTCTTTTGTATCCAAGAATTCCCCCAGAGAGGTTTATGTAGTAGATGAAGAAAACTGGTATGTTTTATTTGAAGATGAATTATTTAAAACAAATAACGGAGGAAATACATGGGAAAAGCTAAATATTCCTCAAGGTACATTTCAAATTCAATTTATAGATAATAAAACAGTGTGGGCTTTAGCTTCAACATCGGGTGGGACAAGTTATGGTTGGCTACCTGTAAGAACGGATATTTTGCATGGATATGTTTCTACTTCATGGGTAACACTTCATAGGGAGACTAGTAGTGAATGGGTGTTGATGTTAAATAATGGATATGTAAATTGATATTAAATTAAAAGAATTGAAAAGTATTACAATAACACAGAGGTATTCTTTTTTATAAAAATAAAAGAAAGGGAGAGTGTTAATGAAAGAAGAAAATGTAGAGTTTAAGATATTTTTTATATTGCTAATATATATTTATTTAATGGTAGGTAACATATTGTTACAAAAGATAATCCGTATTTCAGAAGTTACATACAACCAAATAATACTTGTGTGGGGTAATCTAATTTTTTATTTCGCTTTAGGAATATTATTAACAATTCCTTTCTTTTTAAGTGAAACAAAGAAAGAAGGGAATTGGATGATAAATTATAAATGTCTATTGGCTTTTATTTTACCCTTATTTGCAGTAGTTTTTTTGTATTTTTATCCCATCTTATTGGACCTTTCTTATGTACTAGGACATGTTATTAATGCACTATCTGTGGTAGCAGGATATTCATTGATTTTTATAGTCAGCAAGAAGTAAGAAATAGCTTTAAAAATAAATTGGTACACCAACTGTGAAAATACCCCTCTGAGCTAGATTTACATCTCAGAGGGGGAGAATCAAATAGATGTTTTATAGGAAAATCAATTTAAATTTCTTATTGTTACCTTGTTTATTAGGTACTTTTTAAGTAGCCTACAATTATTTGATTTAAGCGGGGATATTCACCTATATCTTCTTCAGTTTGTACTAAAACTTCGTTATTCATTACTGCGATTACTTTTGCCCCTTTTATGTTTTCATTTAGGCTAACTATTCTGTGTTTTTGTTTCGCTTCATCAATGGAATCTGTATATAGTATTTTTCCATCTTTTATTATGGCAAAACTTGTGGCGTATTCTTCTAATTCAAATATTTCATGAGAAGAAAGTAAAATAGTGCCCTTCTTTTCATTGACGTATTGCTTTATTATTTCTATAAGTTCAAACCTAGCAGCCGGGTCAAGGTGCTGTGTAGGCTCATCCAGTATTATGAGTTTTGCATTTGTTGAAAAAGCTAATATCGCTAATATAAGGGTTTTTTGACCCCTTGAGAATTTTTGCATCTCTTCATTTAAGTTAAAGCCATATCGGGAGAGAAAGTTTTTAAAAAACATATCATCCCATGATGGATACAGAGTTTTGTACAGTTTGTAATAGTCTGCCAGTTGTAAGTTGTTAAAGACTTTTCTGTGTTCTGTAACAAACGCTATATCTTTTTTTATAGAAGGGTGAAAAGGCTTTTCGAATATGAATATTTCGCCTGAATCCTTTTTTACTGCGTTCATTATGCATTTTAATGTTGTGGTTTTTCCTGCACCGTTTGGACCCACAAGTGCCATTATTTCTCCTTCTTCTACTTTAAAAGTTACATTGGAGAGTATTTGTTTTCCATCAATTTGTTTACTTAGATTCTTTACTTCTAATGTGTACATTAATTTTCACCGCCTTTTATTACATATGACCAAAAGCCTAAGAGACAAATGAGGGACGAGAATATTAAGGACAGAGGTAAATTTCCCTGCCGAGTAAAACTTATCAGGCTGTAAGGATTGAAGGCAAAGCTATTAATATCTGTTGTGCCCATATATCCGAAAAGTGCATCTAAGAAAACTATAAAAGCGCTCCAACCTAATCCATCCATCTCAAAGCCTGAAAAAGTCATTTGAAGTCCAAATATTGCAAGTAAAAGTATTAAACTTCTCAAAATAGGCTCAAATTTATTTATAAAAGGGCCTTCTAAAAATATTCCTTCAATAGCAGAGGTCACAATCACAACGAGGCTTAAAAAAATGAGATTGTAAAGGAACAATTCTTTTTTAGAAAAAGGTAGGAAGTATAAAAGTTCTGCATTTTGATGCTTTATATCATACACTATAAAAGTGGCAGATAAAAACAAAAGTGCAATTGTTTTGATTAATATTACTGGTATGAATAGTAGAAAAGTAAGAAAAAGTATTCTTACAGTTTTCTCCTTTAATTCTTTCTGTATATAAATATCCATTTTATTTATCACTTCATTCATTTTTCCAGACCTCCTCAAAAATTAACATAGAAGTATAATAGTCTATACGACTGTTTTTCAATTTTGTGACACATTCTCTTATAATTTTTATTACACCTTCTTCTACATCAATGTCTTTCTTTATAAAATATCCTATGCCTTGCTCTGACTCTATATATCCTTCGTTTTTTAATTTTTCTAAAGCTTTTATAACTGTATTTATATTTACGTCAAATATCACCTGTAAATCTCTGATAGATGGAAGTTGACTGCCTTTTTGAAGGTTACCTAATAAAATTTCTGATTTTATCATGTTTACTATTTGTAAATATGCAGGCACTCCACTGTGTTTATCTACTTTTCTTAGCATTTTGCACCATCACTCTCTGATTAATTTTATAATGCCTAAATTTTTTATGTCGATAGGAGCTTTGCTTTTGTTTATAATTTTTAAAGAACCGCCTGTTGCATCTATATAAAATTCACCAGTTTCATCAGAAGTATTTAAAATTTCAAGTGTTCCATTTAAAGAAGTGGCATTTATATTAAAATTATTAAATTTTGATTTTATATCAATATTTACACCAGTGGCGTCTAATATGATTTTATCAAAATCTAATTCTCCTTTTATGTTACTCCCTGTAGTATTGAGATTTAAGTTTTTACCTTTTAATTTGCCATTCAAGTCAAAACCAACAGTGTTTATATAAATGTTATTTTCTGATACAATATCAGCATTTATTGTAGTTCCAACAGAGTTTATATGAATGTCTTTAATGTTTCCACTACCAATTATCTTGACTGATGTACAATCAATATCAAGGTTTTTTTCAAGTGATGTACCTAATTTTATAACATAAGTAGAATTTTTTATAGGGGAAAATTCTTCTAAATGTAAAACTTTATTATCTCCGGTTTCTATCAATCGAGAAGAATAAGACAAAGTATCGCCCTCAACAAGTTCCAACTCAATTTCTGAGGAGACTTTAACAGATATGCTATCTATGTCTTTTACTGAAATTGATTTATCCGGCAGAAAATTTTCATGAGGGCGTAAGTCATAATTAGAACTATTCGGGATAGTTATTGGAGGAATATTAATATGAATACCTGGAATATCAATTTTTGTGCCATTGTCTTTTATAGTTTTTGTCTTAACATTAGTAAAAAATAAACCCATTCCTAAAATTGGTACGGTAATTACCATTATAAATAATACGAGTAAAACAATTGAAAGTGAAGAAGATAGCCCTTTTCTTATAGGGAAGATACTTATTAAAAGTACAAAAGATAAAATAAAAAGCAATACTTTTAAAGAAATCCATGGAGAAATCCAAGCTAATAAGATGCTAACTCCTGATGCAGCTACTCTTATAGTGGCACTTTCTTTAAAAGTTTTTACAATGGGCAAATTTGAAGTTTTGCTTGAGAACAGGAAAATAAAACCGGTTACTAAAGCTACAAAAGCCACTAAAAATACAATAGTTTCAATTAAATTTTGATTCATAAGACGACCTCCCAAAGTTTTATACTGTTATATAATTATATAACACTATAAAACTTTTTTGTCAATGAGTTTTAAAAAATTATTAAAACAATTTTTAAGCTAGAAAAAATAAGAAGGAATTTAAAGATCTATGTAGAAATAATAAACTTGTAGAGGTTAATCATTAAAATTTGAAGGTGGTTTAATAAAACTATACGGGAAGGGGTAGAAAATGGATTATAAGGATTTATTAAAAAAGCTTAGTGAAAGCTACGGGGTTTCTGGGCATGAGAGAGGAATTTATGACCTCTTAAAAAAAGAATTTGAACCAATTTCAGATGAAGTTAAAGAAGACAATTTTGGCAATCTTATTTTTAAAAAGAAGGGCACAAAAGGCAAGTACAAGGTGATGTTAGCAGCTCATTTAGATGAAATAGGCCTTATGGTGAAAGATATTGATGAGAAAGGATTTATAAAATTTACAACAGTAGGAGGGGTTGATCAGAGGACTCTTCCTTCCCAAGAAGTTATAGTTCACGGTAAAAAGGATTTGTTGGGAGTTATAGGAAGTAAGCCACCACATCTTTTGTCTTCTGAGGACATGGAAAAAGCTATAAAAATAGATGATATGTATGTGGATGTTGGACTTCCTAAAAAAGAAGTAGAGGAATTAGTCAAAATTGGCGACATTATAACGATAAAAAGAGACTTCAGAGAGCTTTTAAATGATTATGTTTCTGGAAAGGCCTTAGATGATAGAGCCGGGATTGTTGTGATGGCAGTATGCCTTGATGAACTGAAAAAATTATATCATTATCATGATGTATATGCAGTAGTTACACTTCAGGAAGAAGTAGGAGTAAGAGGAGCTACAACTTCCGCTTATAATGTAGAGCCAGACATTGCAATTGCTATTGACGTTACCCATGGAAAAGCAAGAGGGGTTAGTCTGGAGATAGAGTTAGGTAAAGGACCTGCAATTGGAAAAGGACCTAATATTCATCCGGCAGTATACAAAGGACTTGTTGAGGCTGCAAAGAATTACAATATAAACTATCAAGTAGAGCCGCTTCCAGGTCCATCAGGAACAGACGCTTGGGCGATACAGGTTTCAAGAGAGGGCGTGCCAACAGGATTAGTATCAATACCTCTAAGGTATATGCATACTTCAGTAGAAACTGCAAATATGAAAGATGTAATAAGTAGTGGTAAACTCTTAGCTTATTATATAGCCAATCTTCCAGAGGAATTGGAGGGACACTTATGTTATTAAAGGAATTGACAGAAATAATGGGGGCTTCAGGAGATGAGAAGGAGATAAGGGAGAAGATAAAAAGTATTGTTGAACCATATGTGGACAATGTTTATGTAGATAAAATAGGGAATTTGATAGCCTGCAAAAAAGGCAAAAAAGACAAACCTAAAATAATGTTAGCTGCCCATATGGATGAAGTAGGACTTATGGTAAAATCAGTTAATGAAGATGGGACTTTGAGTTTTTTTCCTGTAGGTGGTGTAGATAATAGAATACTCGTTGCAAAAACAGTAAAAGTAGGTGAAAAGGGAATAAATGGAGTAATAGGAGCAAAGCCAATACACCTTCAAAAGAGAGACGAACAGCAAAAGCCTCTTGACTTCGATTCTCTTTATATAGACATTGGTGCGACTTCAAAAGAAGAAGCTTTAAAACATGTTTCCCCTGGAGATTATGTTTATTTTGACTCAAATTTTGAGATATTAGGAAATGGCTATGTGAAAGCGAAGGCTTTGGATGACAGAATAGGCTGTAATGTGCTGATAGAAAATCTGAAAAACGAGTATGAATATACTGTTTGTGCAGCTTTTACAGTGGAGGAGGAAGTAGGTTTAAGGGGAGCAGGTGTTGCAGCATATAATGTGGAACCCGACTTTGCCATAATTGTGGAAGGGACAGTTGCAGCGGATGTTACTGATTCAGTACCCCATTTAGTTTCTACGGAATTGGGCAAGGGACCTGCAATTTCTTTGATGGACAGGACAACTCTTTATGATAAAAAACTTATTGATAAAATTGCGAAAATAGCCGATGAGAATAAAGTGCCTTATCAGTTTAGGAGGATAGCCAGTGGTGGGAATGACGCAGGTAAAATTCACCTTACAAAAGGTGGCATAAAAACAATTGCTGTATCAGTCCCATGTAGGTATATTCATTCTTTTAATTCTGTAGCCTTTTTAGAAGATTTTAATAACACAGTTAAATTGGTTGATTTGATAATCAAAAATATTGAAAAGGAGGCTTTAATATGAGTTTAAATATAGAATTGATAAAAAAACTTACACAAACTTATGGACCCTCAGGAAATGAGGATAAAGTGCTTGAAATTATAAAAGCGGAAGTAAAGGATTTTTGTGATGATATAACTTATGACGCTTTGGGAAATATGATATGCAAAAAAGCTGGAAAAGGAAAAAAGATAATGGTAGCTGCTCATACGGATGAAATAGGGCTTATGGTTACACACATAGAAGATGAGGGTTTCTTAAGGTTTACTACTATAGGGGGAGTTTTTGTAGAGCAGACAATAGGAAGAAGAGTAATTTTTAAAAATGGAGTGCAAGGAGTTATAGGAGTAGAGCATTTAGAGGATAAAAAAGAGATAAAGACTGAAAAGTTGTATATAGACATTGGAGCGAAAAATAAAGAAGAGGCTCAAAAATATGTAAATATAGGTGATAGTGCCGCATTTGCCGGTGAGTTTATTGAATCAGGAGATAGGCTTATCTCAAAAGCATTTGATGATAGAATAGGCTGCTATGTAGCTATTGAGGCACTGAAAAATCTTAAAACAGAAAACGAGGTGTACTTTGTTTTTACAGTGCAAGAAGAAGTTGGCTTAAGAGGAGCTACTACAGCTGCTTATAACATACATCCAGATTTTGCTATAGCAGTTGATGTGACGTTAACAGGTGATACTCCTAAAGCTAAAAAGATGTCAGTATCTCTTGGTAAAGGTGCAGCTATAAAGGTAATGGACATGTCAATAATAGTGAGCCCCTATGTGAGAGAAATGATGATTGAAACAGCTAAGGAGTATAATATTCCTTATCAGTTAGAAATATTGGAGTTTGGTGGGACTGATGCAGGAGCTATACATTTAACAAAAGGTGGCATACCATCAGGTGTCATATCAATTCCTACAAGATATACTCACAGCATATCAGAAATGGTGGATAAAAATGATGTGGAGGCTAGTATCAATCTTCTTATAAAAATACTGGAAAAGTAAGACAAAAGACCCTGCTTCTTACGCGGGGTCTTTTTATTTATGGACTTACGCATTTTCACTAGAGGTGCTATTTTTTGAATTTACAAGCCAGTTGACTATGAAAAATACAGCCACTATGAGGAGAACAAGCCCTGCTATTGCCCAAATAAGATTTTTAAGGTTGAATTTAAACATCTTTTCTCCCTCCTCGGGAAGAGGTTAAAATTTATTGTTCTTTACTTTCATTGTACAAAATATTGAGGACAATATCAACACTTTTTAAAATCAGACAAAGGGGACGTTTCTCCATGTCTGAATTCTAAATTGTTCAGATAAAAGGAACCGTCCCCTTTGTCCGATTAGGCGGTTATGCCGAATAGTTTTTGCACTAGAGTTCCAAAGAGATATGATAAGACTGCTGCTCCAAGTCCTGTTACTACCATTTCTAAGACCTTTCCTTTCACAGACAGACTTTCTGAAGCGACAGATACTATAATTCCTACTATAGAAAGTGCTATTGCTGCAAAAATTACTGAAAATGCAAGAGCTACTAAAGAGGATGAAGTGATTATAAAGTAAGGCAAAACGGGGAATACAAGTCCTACAAGGTATGCAATACCAGTATATAGAGCAGATTTTATTTCGTTTTCAGAAATTTCTTCAGTTAAGAGGTTTGTCATGGCATCTTCATTGTTACTGAGTTTTTCTACGATTTCTGTTCCGACATCTTCGGGTATACCAGATTCTGACAGTTTATTTAAAAATTCTTCTTTTGCCCTGTCTTTTGAGACTTTAAATAAAAGCTCCATTTTCCTTTTTATTCCTTCATTTACTTGTCTTTGAGACCGTACAGAGGTGTATGCACCTATTGCCATAGAAAGAGCACCAGCTACTCCTACTACTAAACCTGCGGTTCCAACGGTGATGGGGCTTTTTGGATAAATAGCTGAAAGTCCTGTTACAGTTCCTAAGATTTCCACAAGGCCATCGTTCATTCCAAGTATGAAATCTCTTATGTTTTCTATGTTGAATTTATCTTTTTGTCTGCTAAACATTTTTTCATGTTCAAGCTCATCTTCTATGATTTTTGAGAGAATTAATTTTTCTTCTTCTGTAAGAGAAGCTTCGTTAAAATAGCGGTAATAGGATTCGGTACTTGTTATTTCATTCATCTCAAGTATTGTGACGAATAATTTGCTTCCAACTAAGGTTCTTAATATTTTATAAGTAAAAAGCTTAAATTTGTGAAATTTTTCTTCTAGAATTTCTATATTTCTGTCTTTTAAAAATTGATGCCAAAATTTTGTATGAACATGCTCCATTTTTGCAAGCGCGTCAAAATTACTTTTAGTTTGTGGATTTTTTTCTATTTTTGCAAGGTATGTATAAAGCTCGGCAGCTTCAACTTCTTCTTTGTAAAAATTGATAGCTTGGTCTATAGGATTCATTTGTCATACCTTCCTTTCTGCGAATAATTTTTGTGAAAATACCAGAAATAAAATTTATATTTATTATACCATATTAAAGAAGGATTAAAACCAATAGTGATAATTATTACAAAATAAAAAAGGAGGGAATACCCCCTCCACTTTTTATTCATCTTTTGCCAATTTTTCGTAGATTTTATACCTCTCTTGAGCTTGCTTCTCAGCTTCTTCAAAGAGTTTCTGTGCTTTTTCAGGGAAAGTCTTTTCCAGAGCCGAGAATCTGACTTCACCCTGCAAGAAGTCTCTAACTGAGAGTTTTGGTGGCTTGGAGTCGAGTATGAATGGATTCTTGCCTTCTTTCTTAAGAAGCGGATTGTATCTATAGAGAACCCAATATCCTGCCTCTACGGCCTTCTTTTCTTCTAATTGACTACAGCTCATACCTTGCTTTATTCCATGGGCGATACATGGAGCATACGCAATGATGAGAGATGGCCCTGGATAGCTTTCTGCTTCTACTAGCGCTTTTATTAATTGTGTCTGGCTTGCTCCCATTGCAACTTGTGCTACATATACATAGCCATATGTCATTGCCATTCTTCCTAAGTCTTTCTTGCCGATTGGTTTACCAGCTGCAGCAAATTGTGCTACTGCTCCTACTGGTGTTGCTTTTGAGGATTGTCCGCCAGTATTTGAGTAAACTTCTGTGTCGAATACTAAAACATTTATATCTTCTCCCGAAGCAAGGACATGGTCTAATCCACCATAGCCTATATCGTATGCCCAACCATCGCCACCAAATATCCATTGAGACTTCTTAATGAGATAGTCTTTTCTTTCAAGTATTTCGTTAATAAGCTCTTTTACTTTTGCGTCTTCTGCTTTGTAATTTTGAAGTATCGGTAACAGTTTAATTGTGGCTTCTTTTGATTTTTTGCCGTCCATCATGTTATCAAGCCAGAATTGTAAAGCTTCTTTGAGTTCTGCTGTAATGTTAAGTTCTAACAGTTCTTTTACTATATCAGCTAATTTTTCTCTTTGCTGTTTTACAGCTAATGCCATACCAAGACCAAATTCTGCATTGTCCTCAAAGAGAGAATTTGCCCAAGCAGGTCCTTTCCCTTCATGATTTGTGCAGTAAGGTGTAGATGGCGCACTTGCTCCCCAAATTGAAGAACAACCTGTAGCATTTGCTATCATCATTCTATCGCCAAATAATTGGGTTACAAGTTTTGCATAAGGTGTTTCACCGCATCCTTCACAAGCGCCTGAGAATTCAAGCAATGGTGTTTCAAATTGACTTCCCTTTACTGTTTCTTTGTTCATTGGGTTTTCTTTTGGTGATAAAGTCATTGCGTATTCCCAGTTCTTTGCTTCTTCCATTTGTGTTTCTAAAGGTTTCATAACAAGCGCTTTTTCTTTTGCAGGGCATTCATTTGCACAAACGCCGCAACCTGTACAATCAAGAACGCTAACCTGAATTCTGTAGTATAATCCTTCAAAGCCTTTTCCGATAGCCTTTTTAACTTTAAAGCCTTCGGGTGCATTTTTAACTTCTTCTTCAGTAAGAAGGAATGGTCTTATTGCGGCGTGAGGACATACAAATGCACATTGGTTACATTGGATACAGTTGTCTATCTGCCACTCAGGTACGTCAACAGCAATTCCACGTTTTTCATAAGCTGCTGTGCCTGGTGGGAAGGTTCCATCTTCTCTTCCAAGGAAAGCACTAACAGGAAGCTTGTCTCCTTCCAATCTATTCATTACATCGGCAACATTCTTCACAAAATCAGGTGCTTGCCTTTCTTCTTTTGGTTCATCTTCAGCATCTGCCCAAGAAGCAGGAACTTCTACTTTGACTAAAGAATTTATACCTCTATCTACAGCCTCGTAGTTCATCTGTACTATCTTTTCGCCTTTATGTCCGTATTCTTTTACGATAGCTTCTTTTAAGTGTTTTACTGCCTCTTCAATTGGTATTATGTTTGTGAGTTTGAAGAAAGCAGATTGCATTATCATGTTGATTCTTCCGCCTAAACCTATTTCTTTTGCGATGTCTACAGCGTTGATGATGTAGAAGTTGATGTTGTGTTTAGCTAAATATCTTTTGATTGAAGCAGGCAATTTTTTGTCTAATTCTTCAACTTTCCAATTGCAGTTTAGGAGGAAAGTACCACCATCTTTTAATCCTGCTAATATGTCATAGTTGTAAACGTAAGACTGCTTATGGCAAGCAATAAAGTCTGCTTTGTTTATCAAATATGTTGACCTTATTGGTTTTTTGCCGAATCTTAAGTGAGATACTGTCACACCGCCTGATTTCTTTGAGTCATAAGAGAAATATGCTTGCACGTATAAATCTGTGTTGTCACCTATGATCTTTATAGCACTCTTGTTTGCACCTACTGTACCATCAGAACCGAATCCCCAGAATTTGCAGCTGGTTGTTCCTTCTGGTATTGTATCGACTTCTTCTCCTACAGGAAGTGATGTAAAGGTTACGTCATCAATTATTCCTATTGTGAAGTGGTCTTTTGGCTCATCAGCTTTGAGGTTGTCAAATACAGCAATGATTTGTGCAGGTGTAGTATCTTTTGAGCCAAGACCATAACGACCTCCAACAATGACTGGACGCAATTCACTGTCAAAGAAAGCTGTTTTTACATCTTCATACAAAGGTTCACCAATTGAACCGGGTTCTTTTGTTCTATCGAGTACTGCTATTTTCTTAACAGTCTTCGGTATCGCTTCCAAGAAATGTTTTACAGAGAAAGGCCTGTAAAGATGTACCTTGACTACTCCTACTTTTTCTCCTTTTTTCATCAAGTAATCAACTGTTTCTTCAATAGTTTCTGTCACAGAACCCATTGCTATTATTATTCTTTCTGCATCTGGTGCTCCGTAGTAGTTGAATAATTTGTATTCTCTGCCTGTTAATTTGTTTATTTCATTCATGTAATATTCTACGATTTCAGGTATAGCATTGTAGAATCTATTGGCAGCTTCTCTTCCTTGGAAGAATATATCTGGATTTTGCGCTGTACCCCTTGTTACAGGATGTTCTGGATTTAGTGCTCTTTGTCTGAAGGCTTTTAAAGCTTCATAATCTACAAGTTTTTTGAGGTCTTCGTAATCTAAAACTTCGATTTTTTGTACTTCATGCGATGTTCTAAATCCGTCAAAAAAGTGCAAGAAGGGCACTCTTCCTTTAATAGCAGAAAGGTGTGCAACGCTTGCTAAATCCATTACTTCCTGTACACTGCCAGAAGCAAGCAGAGCAAAGCCTGTCTGACGGCATGCCATAACGTCAGAATGGTCACCGAAAATTGAAAGAGCATGGGTTGCAACGGCACGTGCACTTACATGGAATACCCCAGGTAAAAGTTCCCCTGCAATTTTATACATGTTGGGAATCATTAAAAGAAGTCCTTGTGATGCAGTGAATGTTGTTGTGAGAGCGCCTGCTGCTAGTGACCCATGAACAGCTCCTGCAGCACCGGCTTCCGACTGCATTTCAATTACTCTTACCGGCTGACCAAATATGTTTTTTCTTCCATGTGCACTCCATTGGTCTACTACTTCTGCCATTGGAGACGATGGAGTTATAGGGTAAATCGCAGCTACTTCCGTAAAAGCATAAGCCACATGGGCAGCAGCTGTGTTACCATCCATGGTCTTCATTACTTTAGCCATTTCTTTACTCCTCTCCTTATTTATTTAATAATTAAATAAAAGGGTCAAAAAATCACCAATCAAAGAAGGATGTACCTGATATAGTACAGTATACAATATTTCATTTTATTATATAACAGGTATTTATAGTGTGTATAACAGGTCGCATTAATTTAGATTTTTACTTTTATTAAAGCTATATAACAGGTACAAAATAATTATACCATACCAACTTAAAAATTAAAACTTTTTTTGTGACAAATTTATATCAAAAACTTAAGGTTAGATAAAAAAGTGCTTTTTATCTATATTGCGATATTATGCTAAATACATTTTTCAAATAAACCACGCAAGAATAAATATCAAGAAAAATTCCACAAAAAAAACTTTTTTTTTTTTTGAAACTTTTTTAAAATTGACATTTCAAGAAACAAATGGTATAATTTCTTTGTCAAATTATGTCGAAAAGAAGGGAAAACGGTGGAAGTATACAATTACAGCGAGTATTATCTTATAAAGCATTTAATGACGAGTTTGAAACATTATCACTATACGACTTACTTACACAGTATAAGAGTTGCAAAACTTACTTATTTAGTTTCTAAAAAATTAGGATTACCTAAAGAGGAGCAAATTTATAACTGTAAGGGGGGATTATTACACGATATTGGCAAGGTATTGGTACCTGTCTCCATTCTTGACAAGCCAGGTCCGCTTACAGAGTTAGAATACGAGTTTGTGAAGATACATCCGAGTTATGGCTCGGAAATGTTAAAAATTTTTCCTTCATTGAAGGATTTGGTTCCAGGGGTACTTTACCATCATGAAAGGCTAGATGGTTCTGGCTATCCTTTTGGTGTCAGTATTATCCCTTTAAGTGCTCAAATAATAGGAATTTGTGATTCTTTTGATGCAATGACTACAAAAAGGCCTTATAATGAAAAGAGGTTAAAAAGTATACACGAGGCAATATTTGAATTAAAAACCCAACTACAAAAATATAATTACAAAATCGTAGAAGCACTGGAAGAAGTCTTGCGGGAGAAAAAGGGGAATCAACAACACTTTATTTCTATATAATAGGAGGGTAACAAATGAAAAGTATTAAAACAAAACTTTTGGTGTTTATGCTCTTGCTTATTTTAATTCCCCTTGTCATAGCAGGATATTTTTCTACAAATATTGCAGAGAGTGTTCTTAAAACCAAGATAAACGATTCCAATCAAGCAGCTTTATCGGTTTTAAATAAGTACATAAATTCTTTTAAACAAAACACAGAAGATAGTGTAAAATTTCAGTAGGTGATTAAGCAGGAAAAAGAGGTGCAAATGTAGAAAAAAGACCTCACCGCGAAAAAAATCAAAACAACATCAAAAGGGAGGTGAGGTCTGATATGTTATTAGATGTTCGACACATAGTGGGTGCAATCCTGCTTTTTGTAGAAGGTTTAATAAAAATAATAAAAGAGAGTAAAGATTTTTATGAACTAGAAAAAGGGATACATGAACTTACTCAAAAAGTATCAAAACAGTTCAATAGCGATTAACAATCTTTACCATATAAAAGATGGTAAAGAAAGAGGAATTTTTTAGTTTTTGAAATCAATAATTTAACATAAATAGAAATATATATCATAAACACTAGAAGGAATAGTAATTAGCGGTGAGGTAATTTAGAGAATCAGCTAAAATATTTAGTTAAAAAATTTTACCTACAAAATCTTGACACGGACTTAAAATAGAAGCATGTTATGCCGACAAATAAAATGTAATATAAATAAGCAAAAAAAGATAAAGAAAAAATATTAGAATCTATTAGAAAAGGGAATATTGATACAGCCAATATAAGTTTTCCGAATTTAATAGATACCATAATACTAAAAATGAAACAGGAGGGAATACTGAAATTCCTGGAGAAGGTGTTTTTGGACAAGCATGCGGACAACATGAATATACCCTTATACCTGATATTAACACTAACTATTGCAACAGAATTGAGAAGCATTAGGAACTCTTGAGAAGCCACAAAGCTCTCTCAGTTCTTTAGATAGACCAAGGATATAAACGAGCAGTTGAATAGTAGGGATAGAGAGAATTTTTTGGATAATGAGAGCAGTAAGCATAGATTCAAGACTAATTCCCTATAGGTAGTGGAAATAATAATGGACGTAAAAAGAAGGCGGAATAAGTTCAGATAAATCAACAAAAGACTCAAAGAGTTTAATAATCTTAGGTTTATCTTCTTCAAAAAAAGATTGGACATTAGCGTAATTATCTGAGAGAGATAATTTTTAGCTTTGATTTTCATGGGATTTCCCCCCCATTTTGTTTTTGGATTTGGTCGTCTATATAAAATTTGACAAAAGTGGAGGAATTCCTTTAAAAATATATAGCAGAACCCCTTAATTTGTGAGGATTTTGGGGTTCTGCAAAGACCTATGGATACTAAACAAAGGAGGAACATTAAATGAAAAAACTGCAAAAAGTAGGTACAAAAAGTATTAAATCAACATTAGTTTTAATGTTCATTGCAGTAACTTTAATAAGTATGTCTGTTTTAGGTTTTGCTGCTTATAATGTATCTAAAAAGGCACTTTTAAATCTTGGAGAAACCGCACTAAAAAATAAAGTAAATATGGGAATTGCTTTCATGGAAGCATTAGAAGAACAAGTTCAAGCGGGTAAACTAACAAGAGAAGAAGCACAAGAAATTTTTAAATCTAAGATGTTAAATCCTAAAAAGGAAGATGGAAAAACCAGAGGTCAAAATGATAAACTAGAACTAAATATAGGAGCTTATATGTATGCTATAAATAGTCAAGGAATAGAAATGATGCATCCATATAAAGAAGGAGAAGATATATCCGAAGTAGTAGACCCTAAAGGTAATAATATAGTAAAGCTTATTATTGAAGAAGGTAGGAATCCTAAAAATAATGGTATTATACATTTTTATTGGCAGAATCCTGGCGAGAAAAAAATGCGTCCTAAAACTAATGCAGTTGGGTATTTTGCGCCCTGGGATTGGTTTGTAAATGTTGGTGCTTATGATGAAGACTTTTATAGACCAGTAAAAACAGTTCTTAATGTAATAATTATAATATCAATAATAAATTTAATTGTTGGTTCTATGCTTATTATTTAGTTCCTTAATAGAAAACTTAATCCTCTTAATGAACTATCAAAAACAATGGAAGAGGGAGCAAATGGTAATTTGAATGTAAATATTGATATTAAATCAAAAGATGAAGTTGGAATACTGGCAAACAGCTTCAACACAATGATAGAAGGAATAAAGAAACTTGTTTTTGACATAAAGAGCATATCAGAATCTGTAAATCATTCTGCAGAGAATTTAGCAGTAGCATCAGAGCAGGCAGCTCAAGCCACGCAGGATGTTGCAAAAGCCATTGAAGAAATCGCACAAGGAGCTTCTAGCCAAGCAAAAGAGGCAGAGGAGAGCGCTAATGCCACTGTATTACTTGGGCAATTGATAGACCAATCCCTTAAAAACGCTGATGAGATAAACCAAGAAGTAGCAAATGTCAGCATGGTATCCAACGAAGGGCTTGTGATTATAGATGACTTAATTAAAAAGACAGAACTGACAGTAGAAGCGAATAACAATGTAAAAGAATCCACAAATTATCTTTTAGAAAAATCTACGGAAATAAGCAAGATTGTAGAGACGATAACAGGTATAGCTGACCAGACAAATCTTTTATCACTAAACGCAGCGATAGAGGCAGCGAGAGCAGGAGAAGCAGGAAGGGGCTTTGCAGTTGTAGCGGATGAAGTGAGGAAATTGGCAGAGCAGTCTTCACAGGCAGCGAGAAACATAGCAAACTTAATATCTGAAATACAAAACACTATTAACGATACCTACAAAACAGTAGAAGATTCAACAAAATCGATAGAAGAGCAAAGCAATGTAGTCAATACTACAAAAGATGTATTTGAAGGAATACTTCATGCAGTGAATTTCATAGTAGAAAAAATTGACAATCTTAATAAATCTTTAAAGGAGATAGAATCTCACAAGAACAAAATAGTTGATTCAATACAAAACATAGCGGCTGTATCAGAGGAGGCTGCAGCATCAGCCGAGGAAGTATCGGCAACTTCAGAGGAGCAGTCAGCGATTGTGGAGGAAATGGCTACAACAGCAAATGAGCTTAAAAATTATGCCAATACGCTTATAGAAGCAATTAAGCAGTTTAAAGTAGAGTAAGCGGGAGAACTCCCGCTTTTTTAAATTTTAAAAATGCATAAATATTAGCAGGATTTTTGACATATTAAATAGAAATATACTATATTGACAAATTCAAAATTTAGAAATGGTTTTGAAAGCGAAAGAAAAAGGAATAAAAATGCCTATGATAAAATAAACGTTGGAAAGGATGAGGAAATAAATGGATCAGATAATTGAATGTGTACCTAATTTTAGTGAAGGAAGAGACCGAGAAAAAATAGCACAGCTTGTCAAAGAAGTTGTGTCGACGGAAGGAGTGAAGCTTTTGGATTACTCTTCAGACAAGGACCACAACAGGACAGTTATAACCTTTTGTGGAGATGCAAAGGGAGTAAAAGAGGCGGCTTTTAAGCTCATTAAAAAAGCTTCAGAGATAATTGATATGAGGTACCATAAAGGAGAGCATCCGAGGATTGGGGCAACAGATGTAGTACCCTTTATACCTGTAAAAAATGCTACAATGGAAGAATGTATCCAAATTGCAAGAGAAGTAGGAGAAAGGGTTGGAAGAGAGCTTAATATACCTGTGTATTTATATGAAGAAGCTGCTACAACTCCTGAAAGAAAAAATTTAGAGAATATAAGGCGGGGAGAATATGAAGGCTTTTTTGAAAAGATAAAACAGCCGGAATGGAAGCCAGACTTTGGTCCGCAGGAGATGAACCCAAAAAGCGGTGCGACAGTGATTGGCGCAAGAAATTTTCTCATTGCCTACAATGTCAATCTTGCTACAGACAATATCGATATAGCTAACAAAATTGCTAAAGCTATCCGATTTTCAAGCGGCGGTTACCGGTATGTAAAGGCGATGGGGGTTGAACTAAAAGAAAGAGGAATTGTGCAGGTGTCGATGAACCTTACTGATTTTAATAAAACACCTATTTACAGAGTTTTTGAAGCAATTAAAGCAGAAGCTAGTAGGTATGGGGTAAATGTTATAGGCAGCGAAATAATAGGGCTTGTGCCAGCAAAGGCTTTGTTTGATGTGGCAGATTATTATTTAAGAATAGAGAACTTTTCTGAAAATATGGTTTTAGAAAATAGAATATACGAATGAGGTGTTAAAATGGAGGCAGATTTGTTAATATACAACATTAAGAAAATTTATACACCTCTTGGCAATTGCCCGCTATGTGGAAGTGACATGGAAAATATAGAAGAAATTGAAGATGCTTATATTGCAATAAAAGATGGAAAAATTTTAGCGGCAGGGAAATCACCTGCCGCAATTTCTGCAAAAGAAAAAATTGACGCAAAAGGCATGATTGCAATTCCTGGATTTGTAGATCCTCATACTCATATTATGCACTATGGTTCTAGAGAAAATGAAATGGCTCTAAAGCTTAAAGGTTATTCCTATATTGACATTTTAAAACAGGGTGGAGGTATACATTCTACAGTAAGAGCGACAAGAGAGGCATCTGATGAGGCACTGCTTCAAAAGGCTCTAAAAAGCCTTGAAATCATGCTTTCAAATACAGTGATAAAGTCAAAGGGGAATGATGTGGTTGTTATTGGAATAAAATAGTTTTTATGTTACAATGAAAATGGGTGAAGAAGAATGTTTGCTGTATCCCAGAAGTTATCAGAAATATGTGAAAAATACAAAATAGGTTTAGTGTACCTGTTTGGTTCACAAAAAGAAAATGCATTGAAATTACTGCAGGGGGAGAAAGTAGTCATAGATGACCCTTTGGCAGACATTGATGTAGGCGTGGTTTTTTTGGAGGATATAGAAAAAATAGAAAAGCGTTATTTGCTTTATGCGGATATTTACAATGAGCTAGAAGATCTTTTTAAACCTTATAAATTGGACTTGGTATTTCTTCAAGAAAATCATTCCATATTCCAGCTAGAAGCCTTAAAGGGGATATGCGTATATTCCTACTCTGAAGAGTTTAAAGATAGTTATGAAATGCAGATTTTAAGAAGAGCAGCAGACTTTAAATATATGTACGATAAGTACATTGAAGAAGTGCTAGAAAAATATTAAAAGTTGTGGTGGGGAATATGATAAATAGCCAGTTAATTTTGGAAAGACTTATTCTTATTAGCGAGTATTTGGAGGAACTAAAAGTTTTGTCTTCAATGGATAAAGCAACTTTTTTAAGTGATAAAAGAAATTCTGCGGCTGCAGAAAGTTTTTTAAGGAGAACTTTGGAGGCAATTTTCGATATAGGAAGGCATATATTAGCAAAGGCAGGTAATATCGAATTATCAAAAGAATATAAATCAATTGCGAGAGGGTTAGGAGAATACGGATATATAGATGAGGAGTTGAGTAAAAAATTAGTGAAAATGGCGGGATATAGAAATAGAATGGTGCATCTTTACAATTTAGTGACAGATGAAGAATTATATGAGATTATTACATCTAACCTTAAAGATATAGAAGAATTTGTATCGGAAATAAAAAAGAAGGTGCTAAAAAGAGAGTAAAATAAAAAAGGTGCCATTTGTACAAAGGATTTTACAAATGGCACCTCATTAGTTAAATTTAGCCTCACTATTTTTTTAAATAATGTTTTTTCATCTCTTCATTTTCTGGTAGGGATAGAATTTCTTCTAAAACTTTTTCTACCTGCCCATCATTTTGAGTTCTAGGGTCTCTGTACAGAAGTTCTTTTATTATGTCTATGTCCCCTGTTAAAAATGCTTCTACTGCCATTTCCATTCTCATAATTCTCGGTTTTAGGTAATACTTTATTACTCTCTCTGGGAGCATGGGTTCTATTTTTTCTGGATGTATTCCTTCGCTATCTACTATTGCAGGTACTTCTACAACAACATCATTTTCTACTGCAGGAATTATTCTTCTATTTGGTATATTTACTACAAATCTTTCTTTTTTGCCGGTTACAATCGATTCTACGAAAGGAATGTGCTGTTCTTCACTTTTTTGCTCTGGGTCTAGTATTTTTTCCATTTCCTGTAGTAATTCATTGTCTTTTGCCTCTTGACCGAAAATTTCTTTTATATCGCTAAACTTTGCTTTTGGATTTTCTATCAAGAACTTTGCAATCTTTTTAGTGATGTCTGTAATTTTTCCTAATGTTTCTTGGTACCATTTCCAACCTATTTCAGAGTCTGCACCACCCCAAGGTTCTCCATACCACTTTTTCTTTGTTTCCAGGTTTTTATGATACCGCCAAGAAGCATTTCTTACGGTATCGCCAACAGGCAAAACTCCGTGAAACTTGTACATATCAATGGCAGCTGAGGATAGCTGGTCATTAAATGGATGAAGAGGTTTCCAGTTGTGAGAATTTTCCTCTATCCAGGTGTTGAGCTTTTCGTAAGCACTTTTTCCTTCATATATAAATCTATTAAGCCATATTCCGTGATTTACTCCTGCTACTTGCCAATCTACTTTATTATGCTTAAGTCCCAGTGTGTCAAATACTTCTTTTAATGCAAGATGTCCATGGCAGAATCCAACTGCTTTTATCGAAGAGGTCCTTGTTACAAGAGTTGTGCCTTCAAATACGGGATTAGCAGCTTGTAAATACCAGGCGTTTGGAGACAGTTTTTCAATTTTCTTGGCAATTTCTACGAAATATTTCAACTGATTGTAATTTGAGAAAGTGTAATAATCTGAAACCATATTAAATTCCTGTGCATCTATTCCTCTATAATAGCCATATTTTTCGCTAATCTGTCTGACTTTTTCTAGATAAGTATGTCCTCCTACCATTGCTGTATTTATTACGAAATCTGCATCTATTATGGCATCTTCTAAATTTTTAGTTTTTTCAAACTTTAACTCTGCTCCTACTTCTTCCACATACCTTTTTGCAAGTATGTACACGGCCTCTAATCTTTCTTCATCGATATCCATGAGAGTTACTAAGCTTCCATATAACGCTGGAGTTTTGCATAAATCGCTCACCAACCTCAGAGAAAATACAGCACTTCCTGCACCTATAATACCAATTTTTACTGATGGCATTTAAAACACTCCTTTCATAAAATTTTTATCCTTTTACTGCTCCAGCAGTCAAACCGGAGATTATCCTTTTTTGGAAGATAAGTACCATTATAATTAGAGGAACAGTTACTACAACAGATGCTGCTGCAATATCTCCCCAAGGAAGGTCATGTTCTCCAGGAAACATAGCTATACCGACGGGTACTGTTCTCATTGAGTCTTGTGTGTTAAATACAAGGGCGAAGAGGAATTCATTCCATGCAGCTATAAACGTGAGAATGGCAGTTGTAAACATACCTGGGGTAGCAAGAGGCATTATTATCTTTAAAAATGCTTGCATAGGAGTAGCACCATCTACTTTTGCAGATTCTTCAAGTTCAAAAGGAATTTCTTTAAAAAATGAGGTTAAAATCCACAAAGAAAGAGGAATTGCAAAAGTAGTGTATGTTAATATAAGCCCTAGATAGCTATTTAATAGGTTTACATTTTTTAGAAAAATAAACAGAGGGCTTACAATAGCTATTCCAGGAAACATTGATACAGACAAAACTAAAGATAGTATTATCGCCTTTCCTTTAAATTTAAGCCTTGCTAAAGCATATGCTGCAAAAGAAGATACAAAAAGACTAAAAAGAGTGGTAGATGAAGCAACAATAAAACTATTTTTCAAATAGGTTAAAAAAGGGCGTTTAGTAAACACATTTGTATAATATCCCGTATAAATTTTACTTGGAATCCAGGTTGGAGGAATACTAAATAGTTCTTGCGGAGTTTTAAATGATGTAAGTAATTGCCATAAAAAAGGGAAAATTATATATACAAGGAATATTGTTAAAAAAATATAGAAAATAATTTGGTTTATGGTATTTTTAAGTTTCATTTTTATATCACCTCATTTCAAAATGCTTTTATCTAAAAGCTTTATATAGAACATTGCAAAAATGAAAACAAAGATGAATATTATAACAGCTATTGCTGAACCAATTCCAAAGTCAAGGTTTCTAAAAAGGGTTTTATATGCATATATTGAAAGGGTTTCTGTTGAGTTACCAGGTCCTCCTCCTGTCATTACGAAAATGAGGTCAAATACTCTAAAAGCATCTAATGTTCTAAATATGAGAGCAACTAAAATTGTAGGTTTTAACAATGGTAAGGTTATCCTAAAAAATTGTCTTATGCTTCCTGCTCCATCTACTTTTGCTGCTTCATAAAGGTCTTGGGATATATTCTGAAGCCCAGCAAGCAATAATAACGCCATGAAAGGTGCAGTTTTCCATACATCTGCAAATATAGCTGCCGACATTGCTGAAGAAGGACTACCTAGCCATGCCTTATAACTGTTGATTAAACCTACTTTCATTAAGATGTCATTTAATACGCCAAACTGATCATTATAAATGAATTTCCACATAAGAGCTGATATTACAGTCGGTATTGCCCATGGAATCAACACGGCAGCTCTTACCAATCCTATTCCTTTGAATTTTTTATTCATCAAAAGTGCCATTATCATTCCAAGTACTAATTCTAATGCTACAGATACAACTGTGAAAAATACAGTATTTAAGGTTGCAGACCAAAATCTGGAATCAGAGGATAGTGTGATGTAATTTTGAAGTCCTACAAAATGAGTGAGTCCAGGAAGCTGCAATTTCATGTAATAAAGACTTAATTTAAAAGTATTGAGTACAGGATATAAAGCTATTGCAATAATACAGAGTAAGGCTGGAGCAACTAATATATATCCCAATGTGGCTTCACTTAGTTGGAACTTAGATTGTTTAGTTGGGGATGTTAAATTTTTTTGTTCTACCACGTTATCACCTCTTTTTTATATTAAGTGGCAGCAAAAAGCTGCCACTTTGGATTTGTATGAAGAAGTACCTTTAAAAATTTACTTTTTACCTTCGTTTTTAATTATGTCATTCAAATCTTTCGCTATGTTTTGTATAGCTTGCTGTGCTGTTATTTCTCCTGTCAAAGCTTTGTGAAAGTTTATTTGCATTGAATCAGACATTTGAGGATAAAAAGGAGATACAGGCCTTGGTTTAGCTGTTATGAATACATCATAAAAATCTGCCCAATAGGGATTTTTTGCTAAAACTTCTTTGTCCTGATATAAAGATTTTATTGTTGGGAGATTGCCGCCTTCTAAAGCGGTTACCTTTTGACCTTCTTCACTTGTAACAAATTCTATAAATTTCCATGCTTCTTCAGGATGCTTTGAGTATTTGTTTATACCGAGATTCCATCCACCTAAAACTGGAGTGCCAACTTCGCCGTCTTTTCCTCTTGGAATTGGAGCTATACCTACTTTACCTTTTACTGGGGAATCATCTCCATTTACTAGAGACCATGCATAAGGCCAGTTTCTCATGAAAATTGCTTCACCTTGTTGGAATACATTCCTCGCATCTTCTTCTTGATATGTTGTTACACCTGGAGGAGCAATTTTTACTAAATCTATCAAGTATTGAAGTCCTGCTACTGCTTGTGGTGTGTCTATTGTGACTTTGTCTCCTTCAAGAACACTTCCACCATTGCTTCCTATAAGCTCTAAAGCATCGCAAACTAAACCTTCATATTGATTGCCTTGAAATACTATTCCGTATTTAGTACCACCTTTACCAACGTTTTCTTTTGCCATTTGAATTAATTCATCCCAAGTTTTTGGAGGAGTATCTATGATATCTTTTCTATAATAAAGGACTCCTGCGTCTGTAAATCTTGGCACTGCCCACACATGGCCATTATATGTTACTGCTTCAACGGGTCCTGGTAAAAACTTATCTCTCATTTCTTTTGTAAATTTATCATCTAACGGGAGTAACCAATTAGCAGCAGCAAATTCAGGTGTCCAAATAATGTCCATTGCTAAAACATCAATACTTGAATCTCCTGCTGACAATGCAGTAACATATGAATTATGCTGGTCATCTGTAGAGTTAGGTAGTTCTTGAACTTTGACTTTAATGTTTGGATATTTTTTTTCAAAAGCTTCGACTAATTTTTGGGTTGCTGGTGTAGAGTCTTTACCTGTAGAATAAGTAATTGTGATTGGTTCATTCTTAGAAGTATTACTTGAAGTAGATGAGGTCGTGTTAGAACCACAACCGGCAATTAAAGTTCCTATTAATGCCAGTGAAACTATTGATGTCAGGATTTTATTTTTTTTACCCATCTAAATTCCCCCTTAAATAGTATTGGTGTTGTATAATAATTATATAAGAAATCGGTTGCAAAAATAATGTGACATTTTTAATATTTTGTGTATTTTTTTATAAACTTTTAATTATAAAGAAGGTAGTTGCTATATTCTGTTGAAATATTTATATAAAAGGTGGTTTTTATGTTATACAAAAAAATTTTGCTTTCATACATTTTAATAATAGTTATACCGCTCATAATGGTGGCGGCGATAACAGGCAATATTACATCAAGATATATAAATGAAGAGGTAAAAAAGACTACTTTTCAGACCCTAAATCAAGCAAATAAAAATATATCAAAAATGCTAGAAAATATGAAAAATGCTATACTATATGTTTCAATGAATAAAGAACTTCAGTATAATTTATCACGCAATGGGGGAGAAACTCCTTTTCAAATAAACAGAGAAGTTACAGCTATAAGAAACAGTATATTATATCCCGGAATATTTAATGAAAATTATTCTTCTATAGAAATTTTTGCTTTGCATAAAAATCAATATCCAATGAGGTTAGAACAAAATGATGTGATGTCTTCAAAAGTAGTAGAAAATAAAGAATGGTACAAAAAGACTATACAGCAAAATGGCAGGTTGTACTGGTATATAAACGACGATTTTGGAAAACAAATGATTTCTGTTTCAAGGTTGGTTTTCGATATAAAAAATTTTGCCAAACCTATAGCAGTCATTTCTGTAGATATGGACATGTCCAAAGTTGCCTCAGTGGTATCTGATATACACCTTGGGAAAACAGGTAAGGTATATCTAGTTGATGATAAGGGTAAACTCATATATTCCGAGGACAAAAGCTTTTTATATCGTTATACCACTAAATTATACAATAGCAGTTCTGGAAGTGATTTTATTACTATAAATGGTAATAAAATAATGGTTATATACAATACTCTACCTCAAAATGGGTGGAAACTTGTTGGTATGGTATCTATGGCTGAACTTAATGAAAAAGCTGAGATGATAAGAAATTTTATCTATCTTACTGCGCTTTTGAGTCTTGTAATTGCAGCCTTGATTTCTCTTTATTTTTCATACAGTATTTCACAGCCAATAATAAAACTTGCTACTGAAATGAAAAAAGTTGAAAAAGGTAATTTCAACATAAGTGTTGAAGAAAACTGGGATGGAGAAATAGGAGTATTGTATTCAAGTTTTAACTACATGATAGAAAGGATAAATGAACTTATACATGAAGTGTATTTATCAAAAATAAAGGAAAAAGACGCGGAATTAAAAGCTTTGCAGGCACAGATAAATCCACATTTTTTATACAACACACTTGATACTGTAAATTGGTTGGCAGTAAAACATAATGTACCTGAAATAAGCAAGATTGTAAATTCTTTAGCATCAATTTTGAGATACAGCATTAATAAAGGGAATGATGTAACTACTGTTGAAAATGAATTGAAGCATGTTGAAAGCTATATTACAATTCAAAAAATCAGATTTAAAGATAAGTTTGAGGTGAGTTTTAATATAGATAAAAGAGTTTTACACTACAAGACGATAAAGTTAATTTTGCAGCCTCTTGTTGAAAATGCAATAATTCATGGGATAGAGACTTATGAAGGAAAAGGGAAAATTTTGATTAACGGTTATTTAGATGGTGAAAAAATTGTATTCGAGGTCATAAACAATGGTAATCCTATAGATTTAGATTTAGTAAATAAACTATTGGATTCGCCAGCAGATGATAAAGATAGTTATGGAATACAAAATGTTAATGAAAGGATTAAGTTATATTATGGGGAAGAGTATGGACTTTATTACCAAGTAATAGATAGCAATACTGTTGCCCGAATTGTAATTCCTGCTGTTTTGTGAGGTGGATTTTATGAAAATTTTAATTGTAGATGATGAACCGATTGTAAGAGAAGGGCTTAAAAATAATGTTAGTTGGCAGGAGTTAGATTTACGTGTGGTAGGTTGCGAAGCCAATGGAAAAAGTGCTCTTGATGTGTTTAACAGAGAACAACCTGATATAATTTTAACGGATATACGCATGCCCTTTATGGATGGACTCCAACTTACAAGGGAAGTCAAAAAGCTAGACCCTTTAGTTGTGGTAATTTTGTTAAGTGCATATGATGATTTTAAATATGCTCAACAAGCTATAAGGTTAGGAGCCTTTGATTATATTTTAAAACCTATCGACATTGACACGCTAAAAGAAACTGTAAGACGAGCGGTTTTAAAAAGAAAAGAATTATTGGACAAAAAAAAGGAACCATTACCATCATTGAACAAAGAAGATTTGAAATTTTTTAAAGCAGAATATTATAAATATCCTTTAAAATTGGAAGAGAAATTATCAAAAGCGATAAAACGGGGAGATAAAGATTTGGCTCTTAACATTTTTAACGATATTTGGAATGAATTTCACGACAAAAATTATACAGAAGATTTTATAAAAAGATGGGGGTTAGAGCTTGTTGCAGTTATTACGCGGTCGCTTATAGAAATTGGAGAAAATGCAGATATTTTATTTAAAGAAACGGACCCTTGGAGACAAATTTCTGAATTATCTACTAAAGAAAAATTTCGAGAATGGATGGGAAATATAATAGAAGTAGTATGTGAATATGTTTCTCTTACTAAAAACTCTAAAAATAGGAAATTAATTGATGAGGCTATCAAACTAATACAAGAAAATTATAGTGATTTAAATATTTCTTTAAATAGCATTGCTGAGAAATTATATATAACTCCAAACTATTTAAGTACTTTATTTAAAAGTGAAATGGGTGTCACATTTTCAGATTATTTAACGGCTTACAGGATTGAAAAAGCGAAAGAACTTTTAAAAGATGTAAAGGTTAAAATCTACGAAGTAGCCGAAGCAGTTGGATATACTGATCAACACTATTTTAGCAAAGTTTTTAAAAACATAACAGGTTTTACTCCAAAAGAGTATAGAGAAAAAATATTGTAACAATTTTTTTGGCAGTTGTATTACGAAAATTATATATCATTGGTATAATAGGTAGTGGGGGAAAATATATACACAGAGAAGGAGATGGTTTTATGCTGATTGATGATTCATTAAAGGAGTATATTGAAAAAGTGGCCTCAAAATCACCAACGCCGGGAGGGGGAAGTGTATCGGCGGCAGCGGCAAGCCTTGGAATTGCCCTTTCGACAATGGTGTATAATCTAACAATTGGAAGAAAATTTTACGAGGAATATACTGATGATATTAAAGAAGAGATTCAACAAGGGCTTAGCATATGTAATCGACTTCTTGCAGAATATGTAAAGCTTATTGATGAAGACACTGTTGCTTATGACGAAGTGATGAAAGCACTTAAGATGCCAAAAGATACTGAAGAAAACAAAAAAATAAGAAGCGAAGCACTTCAAAAAGCTTATATTAACGCTATGAATGTTCCTCTAAAACTTGCGAGGTTGTGTGGAGAGGCTTTTACTCCTACGATGTTGATTGCGGAATACGGGAATCCTAATGCCATATCTGATGCGGCAGTTGGAGCGATTCTACTATATGCAGCAATAGAGGGAGCTGTTTTGAATGTTAAAGTGAATATTCCTTATATTAAAGATAGAGAAATTGCCGAAAAGGCAAACAAAGAATGTGATGAAATTTTGGCAAAATACAAAAATATAAGGGATGAAATTGTAAATAAAGTTTTAAATAAAATTTCTTGATAGAGTGCGATGAGCACTCTTTATTTTGCGCTACCTTTAAGCTAATAGTGCCGAAAGTTCTTAAAATAAGCTTTAAATTTTGCATAAAAAAATAGTTATTGCAGAAATATAAAGAAAAGAGAAGATTTAAAAAGATATCTATAAAAGAGCTCAATAAAATAACTTATTTTAGAATTTGTAACAAGAGATTAATAAAGTTATAATAAAGTTAGATGTCAGACAAGTTTATATGTTTACTACTTATACAAGTAGTAAACGGTAACAAAATTTTTGTAGGAGGTTATATGATGAAAAGGTGGCGTGTTGTTTTAGCATCCTTGTTAATTGTAGTGTTATCAGTTTCAGTGCTTTTGTCGGGTTGCTCTTCAAAAACAAAGCAAGAAAGTACACAACCCGAGACTGCGCAAGAATCTAAAAACAAAGATTTTAAAGTAGGTCTTGTAACAGATGTGGGTGGCATCAATGACCGCAGCTTTAACCAAATGGCTTATGAAGGCTTGCAAAGAGCTGCTAAAGAATTAGGTGTTACAGTGAACGTAATACAATCAAAGAAAATGGAAGACTATGTACCGAACTTAACAAATTTTGCACAACAAGGGTACAACTTGGTAATTGCAGTAGGTTTTATGATGCATGATGCTGTTGAAGAGGTATCACAAAAATTCCCTGACACAAAATTTCTGATAATTGATTCAGAAGTGACAGACAGGCCTAACGTTTCATCAGCTATGTTCAAGGAAGAGCAAGTCGGCTATCTTGTAGGCGCTATGGCTGGATTAATGGAAAAAGAAAAAGTTGGTAAGGTAAAAGGTACAAACACCATAGGTGTTGTTGGCGGAATGCAGATACCACCAGTTGATCGCTTTATTGCAGGTTATCAACAAGGTGCAAAAGCTGTTAATCCGGACATAAAAATTCTAATCAATTATACAAATAATTTCGATGACCCAGCAACAGGTAAACAAATGGCTTTGACACAGATAAGCCAGGGTGCAGAAATCATCTTCCAAGTTGCTGGTGGTACTGGCGAGGGTGTAATAAAAGCAGCCCAAGAGAAAAACGTATATGCTATTGGTGTTGACGCAGACCAAAGCTATTTAGCTCCTGATCATGTTTTGACATCAGCAGTTAAGAGGGTTGATGTTGCAACATACAATGTTATAAACGATACTTTAAATGGCAACTTTAAGAGTGGAATTGTATACTTTGACTTAAAGAATGACGGTGTTGGAATAGGTAAAGTGAATAAAGATGTTCCACAATCTATCATAGATAAAGTTAATCAATTAGCACAAGATATAAAAGACGGTAAGATAACAGTATCTGACAAAGTTTCAAAATAAACTAAAACCATAAAAAACCGGGGCTGAATACTGTTCAGCCCCTTTTTGGAGGTAGGAGTATGAGCGCTATATTGGAAGTAAAGAATATTACGAAAGTATTTCCTAAGGTTGTAGCAAATGACAATGTCAACCTTACAGTTGAAAAGGGAGAAATTCACGCTATACTTGGAGAAAATGGTGCTGGCAAATCTACTTTAATGAATATTATATACGGCTTATATAAACCGGATTCAGGTCAGCTCATTTTTGATGGTGAAGAACTCAATCTAAGTGGTCCTCATGAAGCTATTGAAAAAGGTATAGGAATGGTACATCAACACTTTATGCTTATTCCTGTTTTGACAGTTGCAGAAAACATTGTATTAGGTGCAGAGCCTAAAGGCATAACTTACGATAGGGAAAAAGCAAATGAACTCATAAGAGAGATTTCAAAAAAATATCACTTAGAAATAGATCCTGAAGCAAAAGTAAAAGATTTATCTGTTGGTCTTCAGCAAAGAGTTGAGATTTTAAAGGCTTTTTATAGAAAAGCAAAACTTTTGATTTTGGATGAGCCAACAGCTATGCTTACTCCTCAGGAAACAGAAAAATTATTTGAAATAATGAGGGGACTTGTAAAACAAGGTATGTCAATAATATTTATAAGTCACAAATTAGAAGAAGTATTAGAAATTTCTGATAGAGTTACAGTTATGAGAAGAGGTAAAACTGTTGGTACTTTGAACACAAAAGAAACGAATGAGCAAGAACTTGCTAATTTAATGGTAGGTAGAGAAGTAGTATTGAGAATAGAAAAGAGTGAGTACAAGCCAGGGGATGTCGTTTTAAGTGTTAAAAATTTAAATGTAGTTGACCAGCAGAACGTTCCTAAGGTTAAAGATGTAAGTTTTGATATACACGAAGGAGAAATTTTTGGACTGGCTGGTATTGATGGAAATGGGCAGTTAGAATTAGTAGAAGCTATAATGGGATTAAGGCCTAAGAAATCTGGTAATATTTTATTTTACAGGAAAGATGTTACAAATTTTACTACAAGACAGCTTTATAGAGAGGGTATATCGTATATTCCACAAGATAGGCAAGCAGATGGACTTGTTTTGGATTTTACAATTGCAGAAAATTTGATTTTGAGGGAATATAAAGATCCCACCTATTCTCGTTATGGTGTAATTCAATATAAAAAAGTATATGAAAATGCCGAGAGAAAAGTTAAAGAGTTTGACGTAAGGCCTCCTGAGTACATGCTTAAGGCTCGTGGTTTATCAGGAGGAAATCAGCAAAAGGTAATACTGGCGAGAGAAGTAGGATACAATCCTAAGCTTTTAATTGCAGTTCAACCCACAAGAGGAATGGACGTTGGTGCTATAGAATATATCCATAAGAGACTACTTGAATTGAGAGATAAAGGTGCTGCTGTATTTCTCATTTCATTAGAGCTAGAAGAAATAATGGCATTATCAGATAGGATTGGAGTTATATACAATGGACAGCTTATGGATATTTTGGACGGCAAAACTGCAACGAGAGAACAAATAGGAATGCTTATGGCTGGTTCGCGATTTGATAAGACGACATTGGAGGCGAGATAATGAAGAATCTTTTAAAAGAACTGTATATTCCTGTTGCAGCTGTGCTTATAGCAATAATAGTTGGTTCTATTATAATGCTTATTACAGGATTTAATCCTACAACAGCTTATATATCTTTATTTATAGGTGCTTTTGGTTCAGTTAATAATATTGCAAATACTCTTGCAGCTGCTGTACCTCTTATATTGACAGGATTGGGTGTAGCTATATCTTTTAAGGCTGGACTATTTAATATAGGTGCAGAAGGACAGTATTGGATAGGTGCAATAGTAGGTGTTTGGGTAGGCTATAGTTTTACTGGATTACCTTGGTATATCCACATACCTTTTGCACTTATAGCTGCGATGATAGCAGGAGGACTTTGGGCAGGACTCATTCCGGGACTTGCAAAAGCCTATACTGGTGCTAATGAAGTTATAACTACAATGATGATGAGCCACATTGCAATATATTTTAGCCACTTTTTGCTTCAATTTGGCCCTATGATGGAGAAGGGAGGAACAATTCCTCAATCTCCACGTATTAAGGAGAGCGCAGTTATACCATTTTTAATTAAGAATACACAACTTTCTTATGGAATTTTTATTGCTCTTGCTGCTGCAATTTTTGTATATTGGCTTATGTTTAAAACGACATGGGGTTTTGAAATGAGAGCAGTAGGATATAATCAAAGAGCAGCAAGATATGCAGGGATGAATGTGCCTTTGAATATGGTGTTTTCATTAGGATTAAGTGGTGCATTTGCAGGACTTGCTGGAGCTGTTCAGATGTTAGGAGTCCAGCATAGGCTTTATGACAGTTTTACTGCTGGATACGGTTATACAGCAATAGTTGTAGCGCTTCTCGCAAACAACAATCCGATAGGAGTTATATTTGCGGCAATTTTGTTTGCGGCTTTAGATACTGGTTCTCAGTATATGCAGCTTAATGCACAGGTACCGGGTCAAATGGCAGACGTTATTACAGGGCTTATAGTATTCTTCGTTGCAGCTCATAGAGTAGCAGAAGTTATTAAAGACAAATTTGCGAAAAACCGCAAAAAGGAGGCGCAAGCATAATGGAAATATTTTTAAATCCACAACTTTGGGCAGCTACTTTGGCGATGGCCACACCATTAGCATTACCTGCGCTAGGTGGTACTTTTTCTGAAAGATCTGGTGTTGTAAATATAGCGATGGAAGGTATTATGCTTATTGCAGCATTTTTTGCAGTTGTATTTGCTCATGCGACTGGTAGCGCTTGGCTAGGACTTTTAGGTGCTATGATAGTTGGGCTTATAGTAGCTTTGATTTTTGCGTGGGCAGCTGTAAGCTTAACGGCTAATCAAATAATTTTAGGTATGGCAATTAATATTTTTGCATCGGGTATTACGGCATACCTTTTAAATACGATGTATGGTTTTACAGGAACTCCTGTTGGCACTCCTATGCTACCTACTATAGAAATCCCAGGCATTAAAGATATACCATTTTTAGGCCAAGTTTTGAGTGGTCACAGTGTAGTAGTATATTTGATGATAATAATTTTATTTGTGTCAGATTATTTTCTGTTCCACACAAATTTAGGTTTAAGACTTCGAGCAGTTGGTGAAAATCCTGAGGCGGCTGAAACAGCGGGTATTGATGTTATAAAATTAAGGTATCTTGGCGTTGCATTAAGCGGTGTTCTTTCTGCGATGGGTGGTGCTTACCTGTCAATAGGTGCGTTAAATAGTTTCATCCCTGATATGACAAGTGGTAGAGGTTACATTGCGTTGGCAGCAATGATTTTTGGTAAATGGACGCCTTTTGGGTCTTTTGGTGCTGCACTTCTCTTTGGATTCGCAACGGCTTTCAGCATGCAGCTCCAAAATACGGCATTTTCTAAGAATATAATCATGATGTTGCCCTATATAGTGACAATACTTGCACTTGTGGGTGTCGGTGGGAAGAGCGTACCACCTGCTGCAGATGGAGTACCATATACACCAAAGAAATAAGGTGATTTTATGTCGATGCTGCTACCTGAGAAAAAACCGCTGTATGAGCTTGCCTTAAGGAAAATGGAAGAATTGATAAAGACAGGGCAGTGGAAAGAGGGCAGCAAGCTCCCTTCTGAATCACAGCTTGCCAAACAATTTGGTATTAGTCGAGCTACTTTAAGAGAAGCAATGAGAATTTTAGAAGATGAAGGACTTATAGTGAAACAGCAAGGGGTAGGAACTTTTGTAAGGAGAAAACCCCTTATAAAGAGTGGCTTGGAAGAGTTATTTAGTGTTACCACTTTAATTGAAAGGCAAGGGATGGTACCTGGTACAAAAGATTTTACTGTATATAAATTGCCTGCTACAGAAAATGAGGCAAATCACTTAAAATTGAAACCAGGAGATATTATATATAAAGTAGAAAGGGTAAGAACAGCAGATGAGGTCCCGGTTGTGTATTGCATTGACAGGTTACCTCGAAGCATTGTAGGCGAATCTTTTACGGGATTTGAACAATCTGTGTTTTCTTACCTTGAAAGTGAACACTCTATTACAATAACCTATGCAGTTTCTAATATAAGAGTTATAAAACATGACCCTGTAGTTGAGAAAAAACTAATGATGGACAAAAATGATTCAATTCTTTTGTTAGAACAGGTGCATTACGATGAAAACAATACGCCAATCCTTTATTCTTCTAACTATTTTAATGCTTCTAAATTCGACTTCTATATTATACGCAAAAGAATATTATGAAAGTAGGTGTATAAAGTGGAATATAAAGATTATGAGAAGCTTGTGGAATTAGCGAAAGATGCAAGGGAGAAGGCCTATGTGCCTTACTCCCACTTTAAAGTAGGTGCATGTGTTCTTACTGAAGATGGAAAAGCTTACCAAGGATGCAATATTGAGAATGCTTCTTATGGTCTTACCAATTGTGCAGAAAGGACAGCACTTTTTAGCGCTTATGCAAATGGAGATAGAAAATTAAAAGCAATTGCTGTAGTTGCAGATACTGAAGGTCCTGTTTCTCCTTGTGGTGCATGTAGACAGGTAATGATGGAATTGGGTGGAGAAGACATGGTTGTTATATTGAGCAACATGAAAGGCGATTATGCTGTTGTCACTGTTAAAGATTTGTTGCCAGGTGCTTTTACCTCAAAAGATTTAGAGAAATAATACGGACATAAGTTCATAGAAGAGGTGGTAAAATGTTCAAAAGAGTCATACTAATAGTTTTGGATAGCGTAGGAGTAGGAGAATTGCCAGACGCTTATAAGTTTGGGGATGAAGGTTCAAACACCTTAGGCCATGTGACAGAAAAGACAGGTGTTGAACTTCCTAATATGGGGCGATTAGGGCTAGGGAATATAATTCCTTTAAAAAGCGTTCCTGAAAACCCTAACGCTATTTGTGGATATGGCAAGATGGCTGAAAAATCAGCAGGGAAAGATACTACTACAGGTCATTGGGAGATAGCAGGACTCTTTATTGAGAAACCTTTCCCTACTTATCCCCATGGTTTTCCTGATGAAATTATCAAGGAATTTGAAAAAAGAATTGGTAGAAAAGTTTTGGGAAATAAGCCTGCTTCAGGTACGGAAATAATAAAAGAGCTGGGAGAAGAACATGTAAAAACAGGATATCCTATAGTTTATACTTCTGCTGATAGCGTATTTCAAGTAGCAGCCCATGAGAATGTCATACCTCTTGAAGAGCTTTATAGAATTTGTGAAATTGCCAGGGAAATACTAAAAGGAGACCATGCGGTAGGAAGAGTCATTGCAAGGCCTTTTACCGGTACTCCTGGAAATTTTGTGAGAACAGGAAATAGGAGAGATTTTTCGTTAAAGCCTTTTGAGCCTACTATATTAGATATGTTAAAAGAAGATGGATATGAGGTTTTTGCTATAGGAAAGATTGAGGATATTTTTGCTGGGCAAGGAATTACTGGGAAAAATCATACGACAAACAATGACGAGGGCATTACAGCTACTATAAAAGCGATGGATGAAATTAAAAATGGGTTAATTTTCACAAATTTAGTTGATTTTGATATGTTGTATGGCCATAGAAATGATGTAGAAGGATATGCAAAAGCTTTGAAACATTTTGATAACAGACTTCCAGAAATTATGGAAAAACTCACAAAGGAAGATTTACTAATTATAACTGCTGACCATGGTTGTGACCCTACTACTGAAAGCACAGACCATTCAAGGGAATATGTGCCACTATTAGTTTATAGTCCTTTAATGAAACATGGAGTTAATTTAGGAGTAAGGAGCACATATGCAGATATTGCTGCCACAATAGCTGAAACATTCAGGGTTGGTCCTACAAAGCATGGCACATCTTTCTTGAAGGAATTACCTTTATGAGTGGGGGTATGATTTATGCGGATGTATGACCTTATAATGAAAAAGAGAGACGGTGGAGTTCTTACAAAAGAAGAGATTGATTTTATAATATCCTCTTACACAAAAGATTATATTCCTGATTATCAGATGAGCGCTTTGGCAATGGCTATATATTTTAGAGGAATGACGCCAGAAGAGACTGCACATCTTACTATGGCTATGGCTTACTCTGGCGATGTGATGGATTTATCAGCCATTAAAGGAATCAAAGTGGATAAACACTCAACTGGTGGTGTAGCTGACACTACTACACTGGTGCTTGCTCCGATGGTAGCAGCCTGTGGAGCGCCTGTTGCAAAAATGTCGGGAAGAGGTTTAGGACATACCGGTGGAACGATAGATAAACTTGAGTCAATACCAGGAATGAGAGTAGAACTCAGCGAAGAGGAGTTTATTGATAACGTAAATAAATACGGCATTGCTATTATTGGACAGACAAAAAATCTCACCCCTGCTGATAAAAAATTATATGCTTTAAGGGATGTTACTGCAACAGTAGATTCTATTCCTCTTATTGCAAGCTCTGTTATGAGTAAAAAGATTGCCGCAGGTGCAGATGGCATAGTATTAGATGTGAAAGTGGGTAGAGGAGCTTTTATGAAAGATTTAGAAAGCGCCAAAGCCCTTGCTAAATTGATGGTAGATATCGGTAATTCTGTTGGTAGAAAAACTGTGGCGCATGTTACAAATATGGATTACCCACTTGGGCTTGCGATAGGAAATGCTTTCGAGATAATAGAAGCTGTTCAAGTTTTAAAAGGTCATGGTTCTAAAGATTTATTGGAAGTATGTATGCTTTTGGGTTCTGATATGCTTCAAATTGCAGGTGTTGCAAAAGACGATACAGAGGCGAGGGCAAAACTAAAAGAAGTGCTTGATAGCGGAAAAGCCCTACAAAAATTTAAAGAATTTATAAAAGCACAAGATGGAGATGAAAGAGTAGTTGACGATTTTTCACTTTTACCACAGGCTAAGTATGTAAGACCTTGGATTGCCGACAGGGATGTATATATAAAAGACCTGATGGCTTTAGATTTAGGCCTTGTAGCGATGAAGTTAGGAGCGGGAAGAGAAAGAAAAGAAGACAAAATAGATTTAGCAGTTGGTATAATGCTAGGTGGAAAAGTTGGAGATATAGTTAGAAAAGGTGAGCCTATTGCTACAATATATGCTAATGATGAGAACAAATTAGAATGGGCTTTAAATGAAATTAAAAAGTATATTCTTCTCTCTGATGAGCCTGTGGAAAGGCCAACATTAATATTTGAGTAACAAAAAGCGGTTCTTTTTAGTGTTTTGTAAGAAGAACCGCTTATTTCTATTAAATTTTTGCCGATTTAAACCGATAAATAAATACGGAATTTTTATTTTTAGTTAGAGGGGAGAAGTGTAAATGGGAAAAACTATTCGAGCTCAGGTTGTGCGATCTTTTGTAATTATAGGCATTTTAACAGTTTTACTTTCGGTGATTGTGAATTTAGGACTTATAAATACTATTAACAACATTGAAAAATTAAGAAAATATGTGGTAAATCAAGTCATTAACGTGTCAAATGCCCAAGTTCAAATTGCGGTATTAAGTGGCAATATTCAACAAACTTTAAATGACTATATGAATGGCAATGCGACAAATTTTTCCGTTGGAGTTCCAATTAGTTCGATGGAGACCTACATTGCTAATATCCAAAATAGCTTAGATGACTATAAAAATACCAAGAATTACGACTCACTTAATAAAAATTTATTGCTAATTAAAGAAGGTATTCAGAACCTAAAGAAAGCAGTAAATGAATTACCCGAAAAGTATGACTCTGTTAATGATAGCGACAAAGTAGTAACTATTACTTATTATTTGAATCATATACAAAGTGCTTTGAATGATTTTAGTTCTACATATTCCCAGGGCTTTTTACCCTATTTTAATCAAATGATAGAAAATAATAAAAGAAATTTTTACATATCACTAGGAATGAGTATTGTAATACTATTGATAATTTTAATTTATGCAGCGATAATAATAAGAAAATTAAGGAAATATGCAAAACTTATTAATTCTGAAATCATAAATGCAGAAAAGCAATCAGAAGAAGTCATGAATTACGCGGTAAACATAAGAAACAAATCAGAAGAAAATACTATGAACATAACTTCTTCAAAACAAGGTTTAGAGGATTTAGTGAATGGGATTAACATAATTTCAGAAAATATAAATGAAGTTGCTGAGTCTATTACTAAAGTTTCAGAAACTAATGAAAATTTGTCACAAGTCTCCGATAAACTTATGAGAGATATGAATGAAGCAATGATGAAAATCAAAGAAATAGAAGAAAATGCAAACAGGCAAGGAGAAGAAGTTAAATCATTAATTGAGTCTTTACAAGAGAGCTTGGAAAACTCCAAAAATACTTCAAAACAATTGAATGAGCTAGATAAAAGAATGGGTGGTATAAAAGATATTCTTTATTCAATATCAGATATAGCTGAACAGACGAATCTTTTGGCACTTAATGCGGCAATTGAAGCAGCAAGGGCTGGAGAAAATGGAAGAGGATTTGCGGTTGTAGCAGAGGAAATAAGAAAACTTGCAGCGCAATCGACAGAAAGTGTAGAAAGAATAGGAGAAATAATAGAATCTCTTACCCAATTTACAAGAAATACTGTGGATAATGTCATCAAAAACATTGATAATTCTACAAAAGCATCTCAGGAGGTAAATAAAGTATTAGATATATTTGAACAGACAAAAGAAGGGTTTGACAAAGTCGCTGATATTATTAGTGAAATTTCTGTTGCGGCAGAAGAGACAGCTGTAAGTTCTAGTCAAACGCTGCAGGCCATGAAAAACGTAATGGCAGCATCACAAAATATATCTGCACAAGTAGAAGAATTACTTGCCTCATCTGAGCAGCTTCTTGCAGAGATAAATGTAGTAGATAAAAATAATTTAAAAAATCTTGAACACATAAAAGAACAAGTTGAATATGCAGAAAATCAAAAAGCTAATATGCAGAAAATTACAAGTATAGTGATGCAGTTGTAATAATTGACATACACTACTTTATGGTATATAATTTAGTTAAACAGCGTGCGACGGGTTACGGCATGAGCTGGGAAGGTAGCTATTACCTTGCCAGCTTTTAATTTTATGAGAGGAGGATTTTTATGAAAAGGATTTTTGAGCTTACAATGATAGACATTGATAGAATGGACAAAAATACACTCATTGAAACAATCAAAACTTCCGAAGGAAGGACGGTAATGGCAGAGACTATTGTAACAGTTCCACCGCTGGTTTATGGAGTATCAAACATGGAGCTTGCAGCGGCTTTTGGCAGTGATATGATTACGTTGAATTTTTTTGATTTTCAAAAACCATTTATTTTTGGCATAGATGACGTAGAAATAAACTTTTCAGCTGGGCCTTCCGAATTACAAAAAATAGTCGAAATAGCCTCCAAAAACGCAGAAGATTTTGACTACATCAAGAGAGTTAAAAAAATTGTTGGAAGGTTTATAGGTGTAAATATAGAGCCTGTTCCTGAAGGAGTAGAATATGTAGAGGGACGAAAATTAAATAAAGAAAATCTTTTAAAAGCTAAAGAATACGGATTTGATTATATCGTTATAACTGGGAATCCCAATACAGGAGTAAGTGTAGGCACGATAATAAAAGGAATAGAATTAGCAAAAGAGATTTTGGGTGAAAATATGATGATTATTGCCGGAAAAATGCACGGTGCTGGCTCAGGAAACATATATGAAGACAAAATTTTAAAAGATTTTGTGAAAGCAGGTGCCGACTGTGTTTTGATACCAGCGCCTGGTACTGTTCCAGGAATTGATTTAAATCTTGCAAAAAGACAGATAGATGCAATACATCAAGTAGGTGCATTAGCAATGACTACAATTGGCACCTCACAAGAAGGTTCACAAAAAAGCACAATAGAATTTATCGGGGTTCAATCAAAAATGGCAGGGGCAGACATACAGCATATAGGAGATGCAGGATATGCAGGAGTAGCACTTCCTGAAAACATAATGGCACTGTCTATTGCCATAAGAGGTGTAAGGCATACTTATAGGAGAATGGCATATTCTTTGAATAAGTAATTATGGTTATAAAAAAGGCCTATGATGAATTCGCCATAGGCCTTTTTACACTCTTTTGAATATGTCTTTTAAATTTATAGTGAGGTCATCGAAGATACTCACTTTTATGCTATTGGCAATGGCATCAGTACAACCTCCAGGTTAAATATATTTTCAACTTATTGGTTAATTTTATTATAAAATTATTTTTCAAATAATTCAATGAAAAACGAGGATGCGACTTAAAGATATATGCGAAATTATAATAAGGCAGTGTAAAATTTAAGTAGGTGCCTAAGAAGGGAAAATTAGTTATTGACAAACTGTAAAATAGATTATATAATATTCGTAAACGAATACTAAATTACGGCGTGTTACTGCAAAAGCAGGCATGAGCCGGTTGAGGTGTTATTACCTTGCCGGCTCTTTTTGTATTAAATGCCTGAAAAATAAAAATAAGGAGGTTTTTGTATGAAGTGGTTAGCAAGTGTTCAAAAACTTGGTAAAGCCTTAATGCTTCCAGTTGCAGTTTTACCTGCAGCAGCATTGCTTTTAAGGCTTGGAGCACCTGATGTTTTCAACATTCCTTTTATCATGCAGGCAGGTGCAGCGGTATTTGACAATTTACCCCTCATCTTTGCTATAGGTATTGCAATAGGTTTTGCAGAAGGGGACGGAGTTGCGGCTCTTGCTGCAGCGGTAGGCTATTTTGTACTGACAAAAGGTGCTACCACAATAAACAAAGACATCAATATGGGTGTTTTAGGCGGTATATTGATGGGTATCATCGCAGGTTATTTGTATAACAAATACCATGATATTAAACTTCCTGATTTCTTAGGTTTCTTTGGAGGAAAGAGATTTGTTCCAATTGTAACGGCATTTGCTGCAATTGTACTGGCACTTGTGATGGGGTATGTATGGCCTCCAATACAGAATGGCATATATGCGCTTGGTGAGTGGATAATTGGCGCAGGAGCACTTGGAGTATTTGTATACGGTGTGCTAAATAGGCTTTTGATTCCTTTTGGACTTCATCACGTTATAAACAGTCTTGTCTGGTTTGTTTTTGGTACATTTAAGACAGCAGCTGGCGAAGTTGTAACTGGCGATTTAAACAGGTTCTTTGCAGGAGACCCGACTGCAGGTATCTTTATGGCCGGATTTTATCCGATTATGATGTTTGGACTTCCAGCAGCAGCACTGGCTATGTGGGCAGCAGCTAGGCCGAATCAAAGAAAAGTTGTGTCTGGTGTGTTAATAAGTGCAGCTCTTACAGCCCTTTTAACGGGTATTACTGAACCCATCGAATTTGCATTTATGTTCTTGGCACCAGTACTTTATGTCATACACGCCCTTTTGACAGGTTTGTCTCTCACTATAACTTATATTCTTGGAATAAAAGCTGGTTTTGGTTTTTCGGCTGGTCTTATTGACTATGTATTAAGCTATGGCATATCTACCAAACCGCTATTACTTCTTTTGATAGGTATCATATACGGAGCAATATACTATGTAATTTTCTATTACGTAATAGTAAAATTCAATTTGCCAACTCCTGGCAGATTAGAAGAAGAAGCAACAGATCAGTATAAAGAATTGTCAAAATCAGAAATTGGAGGTATTGCTGCACAATACGTAGAGGTATTGGGTGGAGCAGAAAATATACAGTCTTTGGAGGCTTGCATAACAAGATTGCGCTTGACTGTAAAAGACGATACAATAATAGACGATGATAAACTTAAAAAGTTAGGGGCGACAGGCGTAATGAGAATGGGCAAAAATGCATTGCAAGTAATTGTTGGTACAAAAGCTGATTTGATTGCACAAGAAATGAAAAAACACATGAAAAAAGCAGGAGGTAAAATTTAAGGTGAAAATGTTTTAGGCGGCCGTAAACTGGCCGCCATCAAAATTATTTTAAGAAGTTTGAAATATATGGGTATAATAAGATATTATTAAAATACAGAAAGGGCTGATTACATGTTTAACATATTTAAAAAGAAAAAATACGTAGATATATATTCTCCTATTAATGGTATATTATTAAAAATTGAAGATGTGCCAGATCCTGTATTTTCTCGAAAAATGGTAGGAGATGGAGTGGCATTAGAACCCACAGAAGGTATTGTATATTCACCGGTTAATGGAACTCTTATACAATTATTTCCTACAAAACATGCTTTGGGAATAAAAACAGAAGAAGGGTTAGAAATACTAATTCATATTGGGATGGACACAGTAGAAATGAAAGGAAATGGATTTGAAAGTTTTGTTTCAGAAGGTGAAAAAGTGAAAATAGGAAATAAGTTGCTTAAATTTGATATGGAATTGGTTAAAAAAGAACATCCCTTGACATCTCCAATTATTATTACTAATATGGATATAGTGGATAAAATTGTAAAAGAATCTTATGGTGAGGAAGTAAAAGCAGGAAAGACAAAGATTATGAGAGTATACCTCAAGTGAAAAGTGAGGTATTAATTATGTATCAAGTGGTAAAAGTTCTTAACAATAATGTGTGTATGGCAAAAGACGATAAAGGTATGGAATGCATAGTCGTTGGAAAAGGTATAGGATTTGGCAAAAGACCAGGTGATATTATTGAAGAAGATAAGTTGGAAAAAATATTCTATGTACAAGAAGATGTTAATAAAATTAAGTTTTCTGAGTTGATGGAAAAGATAAGAGGAGATGTAATAGGTATTGCAGAAGAAATAATAGCGATGGCAGAAAAAATAAAAGGCAAAAAACTTAATGAGCATATACACATTGCACTTGCTGATCACATTGCCTTTGCGATTGAAAGAATAAATATGGGAATAGAAATAAAAAATCCTTTTGATATAGAGATAAAAGCTTTATATAAAGATGATTACAATATTGCATTAAAAGCGTTAGAATTGATAAATCAAAGACTTAACATTTCACTTCCTGAGGATGAGGCGGGTTTTATAGCTCTTCACTTGCATGCTGCTTTAGAAAATGCTGGTTTATCAAATACTGTGAAAAATACCAGATTGGTATCTCAATTAGTGTCTACAATTGAAAAACACTTAGGTAAGTATATTGACAGAGATTCAATTGATTATATAAGGCTTGTAACCCACTTGCGGTTTGCTATTGACAGAGTAGAAAAAAATGCCCCTGTGACAAACGAACTTTTAGTATCAATAAAGAAGAAATTTAAAAAGGCTTACAATATAGCAATGCAAGTATCAAAAATAATAGAAGACACCCTCCAAAAGAAAGTTCCTGAAGAAGAAACAGGATATATTGCAATACACATTCAGCGATTAATCAATACTATTTAACAAACCCGAACTAAATTTGCTTTTAGTTCGGGTTTTGCAATTTTTATAATCTAAAATTGCAAAATACTATTGACTTTAAGAGGAGATACATATAAAATATGTTATAAAGAGTTTTTGAAGGGGGAAGTTCGATGACTCTTAAAAAGGGTAAGAAAGTATACATTGTTGACACAACTTTAAGGGATGGAGAGCAAACTGCAGGAGTTGTGTTTGCAAATAATGAAAAAATCAGAATTGCGCAAATGTTAGATGAAATTGGAATAGATCAATTAGAAGTAGGTATTCCCACAATGGGAGGAGACGAAAAAGAAACAGTTACAAAAATTGCAAAGCTTGGATTGAATGCCAGCATAATGGCGTGGAATAGAGCGGTTGTAAAAGATGTTCAAGAATCTTTAGAATGTGGTGTTGATGCTGTTGCAATCTCTGTGTCTACTTCGGATATTCACATTGAGCACAAGCTTAAAAAGACAAGGCAATGGGTTTTGGACAATATGACTGAAGCAGTGAAATTTGCTAAAAAAGAAGGGGTATATGTTTCTGTCAACGCAGAAGATGCATCTCGTACAGATATGAACTTCCTTATTGAATTTGCGAAATGTGCAAAACAAGCAGGAGCCGATCGTTTGAGATTTTGCGACACCGTAGGATTTTTGGATCCTTTTAAAACATATGATATGGTCAAAGCAATAAAAGAAGCTGTTGACATTGATATTGAAATGCATACCCACAACGACTTTGGAATGGCTACTGCTAATGCTCTTGCGGGTATGAGAGCAGGAGCTAATTTTATAGGAGTTACTGTAAATGGCCTTGGCGAAAGAGCCGGAAATGCTGCTTTAGAAGAGGTTGTAATGGCATTAAAGCACGTCTACAAAATAGATTTAGGAATAGATACAACTAGATTTAGGGAAATTTCCGAATACGTTGCTTTAGCCTCAGGAAGACAGTTGCCAGCATGGAAAGCTATAGTTGGAACAAATGTCTTTGCCCATGAGTCAGGTATTCATGTAGATGGTGCCCTTAAAAATCCTCACACATATGAAATATTTAACCCTGATGAAGTAGGCCTTGAAAGGCAGATTGTGATAGGCAAGCATTCTGGCACTGCGGCTCTTATAAATAAGTTTAAAGAATACGGCAGAGTTTTAACAGAAGAAGAAGCAAATTTGCTTTTGCCGCATGTCAGAAAATTAGCTATACAGCTTAAGAGGCCGCTTTTTGACAAAGAGCTTATGTACCTTTATGAGGATGTTATCAAAAACAGAGAAAAGGCTATATAAAATTATGTTACAGGAGTGAAGGCAATGAATCTTACGCAGAAAATACTATCTTCTCACCTCATCGAAGGAGAAATGGTGAAAGGTCAAGAAATAGCCATTAAAATTGACCAAACTTTGACTCAAGACTCCACTGGTACAATGGCGTACCTACAGTTAGAAGCTCTTGGAATAGATAGGGTAAAAACTGAACTTTCGGTTGCTTACATTGACCACAATACATTGCAGCAAGGTCCTGAAAATGCTGATGACCACAAATACATCCAGACTGTTGCAGCAAAATACGGCATATATTTTTCAAGACCGGGCAATGGAATTTGCCATCAGGTACATCTCGAAAGATTCGGAAGGCCTGGGAAAACTCTTTTAGGTTCTGATAGCCATACGCCAACAGCAGGTGGGTTAGGAATGTTAGCTATAGGAGCAGGTGGATTAGATGTTGCTTTGGCTATGGCGGGAGAGCCTTACAGGATTATTATGCCTTCCATTGTCAATGTAAGACTTACTGGAAAGCTTAGACCTTGGGTATCGGCAAAGGATGTAATATTGGAGCTTTTAAGGAGACTGACTGTAAAGGGTGGCGTTGGGAAGATTTTTGAATATTCAGGGGATGGGGTAAAAACCCTATCAGTGCCCGAAAGAGCCACAATTGCTAATATGGGCGCGGAATTAGGGGCTACTACATCAATTTTTCCATCGGATGAAAGGACGTATGAATTTTTAAAAGCCCAAGGAAGAGAAGAGGTATTTGTGCCTTTGGCTGCTGATGAAGATGCAGAATATGATGAGGTCATAGAAATAAACCTTGATGAGCTGGAGCCATTAGTGGCACTCCCTCACAGTCCTGACAATGTTGTAAAAGTTAAAGATGCAGGAAGGCCAAAAGTTGACCAAGTTGCTATAGGGTCCTGCACAAATTCTTCTTATGCTGATTTGATGAAAGTTGCTTCTATATTAAAAGGCAAGGTTATTCCAGAACATGTAAGCTTTGTAATTGCTCCAGGTTCAAGACAAGTTCTCAATATGCTAGCAAAAAATGGTGCGCTTTCTGACCTGATATCGGCAGGTGCAAGAATACTGGAAAGTGCTTGTGGACCTTGTATAGGTATGGGGCAGGCACCGGCAACTGGTGCGATTTCGATAAGGACTTTTAACAGAAACTTTTATGGAAGAAGTGGTACCAAATCAGCATCAGTTTATCTTGTAAGCCCTGAAGTTGCTGCTGCTGCTGCTTTGACAGGGTATTTAATAGATCCGAGAGAGTTAGGGGAAGCACCTGAAGTACCTTATGTGGAGAAATTTGAAATTAATGACAATATGATTATAAAACCGCCAGAGGATAGGGAAAAGGTGGAGATAATAAAAGGACCTAATATAAAGCCATTCCCTCTCAATACACCTCTTTCTGATATAGAAAAGAGGGTACTTATTAAAGTAGGAGATGACATAACTACAGACCATATAATGCCTTCAAATGCTAAGTTGTTGCCCTTAAGGTCTAATATCCCTGAACTTGCTAAACATTGCTTCGAAATAATAGATGAAAACTTTTCTAAGAGAGCGATTGAATGGGGCGGTGGCATAATTGTCGGAGGAAGCAATTACGGACAAGGCTCCAGCCGAGAGCACGCAGCATTGGCTCCGCTTCAACTGGGAGTAAAGGCTGTCATAGCAAAGTCATTTGCGAGAATACACAAAGCAAACCTTATAAATAGTGGAATTCTTCCTCTTACTTTTGTAGATGAAAAAGATTATGAAGACATTGAGGTTGGGGATGTTTTAAAGATAGAAAATGCTGTAGAACAAGTAAGAAGAGGCGGCAGGATAACAGTGAAAAACCAAACAAAAGGTACAACCTTTGAAGTAGATCTTGAGGTTTCAGATAGAAACAGAGAAGTACTCATAGCAGGTGGCATGATAAATTATGTAAAAAGTAAAAAGAAAACAAATTAAGGCACTTACTATAAAGTAGGTGCCTTGATTTTTTACATATTTACAGGTTTATTGTTTTCATCTACAAATATTACTTTAGGCTTATAATTTTTGGCTTCCTCATCATCCATTATTGCATAAGATATTATGATGATTATATCGCCTACCTGACATAGTCTTGCTGCTGCACCGTTTATGCATATTGTACCTGAGCCTCTTTCGCCTTCTATTGCGTAAGTGTCAAATCGTGCACCGTTGTTGATATTTAAAACTTGTACTTTTTCATTTGGCAGTATATCAGCAAGTTCCATTAAATTTTTATCAATTGTTATAGAACCCTGGTAATTTAAGTTGGCATCTGTTACAATTGCTCTGTGTATTTTAGATTTCATCATAAACCTTTGCATTATATATTTTCCCCCCACAATAGATTATCTATAAGCCTTGTTGTCCCAATAAAGCAAGCTATTGCAATAAGTGCTTTATCTTTTATATAAGTTAAGTCTTCTAATGTATCAGGATGAACGCAGGAGACATATTGCACTTTGCACAAAGGCTCTGAGTTTAAGACTTCATTTACTTTTTTTATTATAGTATTAGCATTTCTTTCGCCATTTAGAAGTAATTTTTCAGCTTCTTTTAGAGATTTTGAAAGTATTAGGGCTGCTTTTCTTTCTTCAGGATGTAGATATACATTTCTTGAACTCATTGCTAAACCGTCACTTTCCCTTACAATAGGGGCTTTAATTATTTCTACAGGAAAATTTAAGTCTTCCACCATTTTCTTTATCACTGCAACTTGTTGTGCATCTTTTTGTCCAAAAACTGCTATGTCTGGTGTGAAAATGTTAAATAATTTTGCCACAACTGTTGTGACGCCTTTAAAATGACCGGGCCTGAAAGCTCCACAAAGTTTTTCAGTGATTTTATCTACATTTACCGTTGTGAGAAGTTCAGAAGGATACATTTCCTCTACAGAAGGAGCAAAAACAAGGTCACAGCCTTCTTTTTCAAGAAGTTTTAAATCCCTTTCCAAGTCTCGAGGATATCTATCAAAGTCTTCATTAGGTCCGAATTGAATTGGATTTACAAATATGCTTACAGCTACAAAATCTGAATGCTTTTTTGCAATTCTTACGAGGGACAAATGGCCTTCGTGCAAATATCCCATTGTAGGTACAAGTCCAATTTTTTTACCTGACAATTTTTGTTCTTTAATTATATTTCTTACATTACTAATTTTATCTGTTACTATCATTTATTCTCCCTCTTTTCTAAAGTAAAAGAATGTTCTTCATCTGGGAATAAGACTTGTTGTACTTCTTTAATGTAAGCATTTATGCCATCAATCATTATTTTTTCAATATCTGCGTATTGTTTTACAAATTTAGGCCTATGACCTTGAGTTATTCCCAGCATGTCGTGGGTGACAAGGATTTGACCATCGCAGTAAGGACCGGCACCTATTCCAATAGTTGGAACTGAAATATTTTCTGTAATGTTTTTTGCAAGCTCCATTGGAATGCTTTCAAGCACAAGGGCACATATACCTGCTTGTTCTAATACTTTGGCATCGTTAAAAATCTTTTTTGCTTGTTCCTTTTCTTTGCCTTGGACTTTATACCCTCCCAGTTGATGGACTGATTGAGGAGTGAGACCGAGATGACCTACCACTGGTATTCCTGCGTCTACTATGGCTTTGACTATTGAAGCTATTTCTTCTCCTCCTTCTAATTTTACGGCGTGGGCTCCGCCTTCTGCAATAAGCCTTGCAGCATTTGTCATAGCCTGTTCTTTTGATATGTGATATGACATAAAAGGCATGTCAGCAACTATAAATGCACGATTGACTGCCCTTGAAACGGCTTTTGTGTGATGTATCATGTCTTCCATTGTGACAGGTATTGTGCTTTCGTATCCTAAAACCACCATCCCGAGAGAATCTCCTACTAAAATCATGTCAATTCCGCAATTGTCAAGGATTTTAGCTGTGGGGAAGTCATAAGCAGTTAAAGCTGTTATCTTTCTTCCTTCTTTCTTAAATTTCCTTAGTGTGAGAGTTGATACTTTTTCCTCCATTTAATATACCCTCCAATTCAAAATATTTTTCATCGTTAAAACTTCCTTTTTCATAAGCAATCTCAAGAGTTAATTTACCCAAACTTTTATAAAGCTCTTCAAGACTTGGATCTTTTATATTTTCAAGATGAAGTTTTACAGTATTTATATCTCCTCTTGCTATAGGGCCTGTCAAGGCTTTAGCTATTCCATTTTCTTTTATATTTTTTAAAGTTCCTTCCATTAAAGGGATTAATGCATCAGGATAATTTTCAAAAGGAAAACCTGATTCTTTTAAAAGAAGCAAACTAAATTTTGAAAGAGCTACAAGGTAATTTGAGGCTACAACACAAGCAGCATGATAAAGGGGTCTTACTATATTGTTTAAAACTATGTATTTACCTGATATTTTATTTACAATTTCTTTTCCAATTTCAACTGCTTTTTTATCCCCTTCTAAAGTGAAATAGGATTTTGGGAGAAGTTCTAAAGCTGCTGATACAGAGGGGCACGTTTGTATAGGATGCATTACCATGATAAAATTATTTTCATCTTTAACAGGGTTTAAAACTTCTAAATTTAAAGCTCCACTTAAATGAGCAAAAATTTTTTCTTTAAGTATTTCCTTGTACTGACTTAAATTATTTACTACTTCTGGTATGCTACTGTCATTTGTACTTATTATGATTACATCAGAATTTGTAATAATCTCTTCATAATTATAAAAGGCTTTAGATTGTGTAAATTTTGCTGATCTTTTAGCTGATTCTAAATTTCTACTTAAAAAACCTGATATATTAATACCCTTTTGCGATAACAAAAAAGCGAGGCTTGTTCCTACAACACCAGCCCCGACAAATCCAATTTTCAACTTTTATCCCTCCTTTTACATGGGAGACAAACAAAAACCTTCCACCGATGGGAAGGTAATTTTTTATCTCCCGTCCCGGTCTTGTGATCCTGGCGGGGCCGAAATGAGCCCTATTGAATTTTTATGAAGTGTGTGGTTCTATGAAGATACCACCACTTTTAAAATAGCACAATGTTTTTATAGAGTCAATAAAGACAATTACTATTCTAGCTTCCTTGCAAAAATGAGATAACCTGTGTGACCTACCATCAGGTCTTCTGGCCTTAATCTTTGAGGATTTAACTTGTATTTTCTAAGTAGGATTTCACTTACTTCTGAAATATAAAATCCATTTTCCTCAAGTGCAGCCAAACTTTCAGATACTTGATTTGTGGTAGGGACTAATATTCCTAAGTGTCCTGCAGGTTTTAGCGCTTTTCTTACTTCTTCTAAAACTTCCCACGGTTTTCTAACATCTAAGAAAAATGCGTCCAAATCTCTTTCTTTGATTCCATCATTTATAGATTTATTGTACATTATGACATTGTCAAATTCCGAAAATTCGCTGAGATTATTTTGTGCAAGCTTATAAAATTCTTCTCTTTGTTCATATGTATATACTCTTCCATAAGGTCCCACAGCGCGAGAGAGGTATACAGTGAAAGCTCCAGAGCCTGTTCCTGCTTCACCTACTCTTTTGCCTGGAAAAATGTCAAGGCGCATTGCTATATAACAAGCTTCTTTAGGATAGACAATTTGTGTTTGGCGCTTTAAGGAGTGCATTATGTAGTCAAAAGTATCGCAGTTAAGCACGTGATATTTTATCCCTTGTACTTCAAAACTATTGCCGGGTTTTATTTGGGACAAAAAATCTGTATCAATTTGGCCTTTTGGCAGTCCTATTTTAGAGGGAGAGGATAGATCGATTACTTTTTTAAAATTATCTGGCCCTATTATTACGCGTTTTGTAGTTATTCGTGATTCCACAATTGTTCCCCCTTTCTTTTAAAAGGGTTTTTATGCTTATATTATAACACATTATATTATAAAGTTACAGATTAAAGGATATTTTCAAGAGTCGGTTTTTCATTTTGGGGTATATGTCTTATTAACATTTTAATAGCTTTAAGTTGTGCCATGCTTAAATCTTTGTTTTTTGTCTCTACATAACTTTTTAATTTTTCCATGTTTATTTCTATTTCATCAATTTCCCTGTGTTCTACCAGTATTGCCCACTTCTTACCTATTTTTTTCCATTCTCTTTCTGCTTTTTCAATGCTTTTCTTTGCTTCTTTCCAATGTTCTTTTTCTATGTTTTGCTGTACCACTGTCAGCATTTTATTTAAATTTTCAGAGGTTTTATCAAGGTATTTAAAAGATACAATATCTAAAAGCAGGACGAAAGCGACAATAGATATCATCAAAGGAACTACATATCGCACATTTAACCTTCCTTTCTGTAAACAGTCAGAACTTTATTAGTATCTAAAGAAGCAAAAAGTACTTCTTTGACATTTTGTATTTTCCACATTTTAAGTTGTTCATTTAACCATTCCATGTCAATACCTGCTTTCTGCATGTTTTGATGCATAATTCTTCCGTCTATTATTATAGGAAGTGGCAATCCTTCGTATTGAGGAGTTAAATTTAAGTCTTGGGGAGTCACGGGTTTTTTGCAACTTTTTGGTATTACACTTAAACTGCCATTTGTTTCAAGTATTGCATATTCAACATCAGCTATATTAGGATAACCTTTTACTCTCAATTCTTCCAAAAGGTCATTTATATTGTAGCGTTCTTTTTGAAGTTGAGATGTTAGAATTTTTCCTTTTTCAATTAAAATAGTAGGTGTACCGCAAATTATAGCTCTTGCTCTTAAGCTCTTCATTGATAAGTAGGATAAAAAAAGTTGTGAGACTAAAAGGGTTAAGATAGGTATAATACCTGATAAAAGAGGGATTCCTTTGTTTTGCATAGGGATTGCTACTAAGTCTGCTATCATGATTGCGATAACTAGTTCGTAGGGTTGAAGCTGACCTATTTGTTGTTTTCCTGAAATTCTCATAAATATTACCACAAGAGCGTATAAAATTAAGGTGCGGAAAAACAGTATTAACATAATGTCACCCTTTCTAAGTCTTCATATATAGTATTGTTGATGGGTTTTGAAAATATTCATTTACATTTATTCCAATCTTTTACCATAAAGTTTGTTAAAAAACTTTTTATAATGTAAAATTTTCAGTGGTAACGTTTTATAACAATTTATGATATAGTATGTAAATTTACAAACTGTTATAATATAGATGAGGGATAAATAAAAAATAGGGGTTGAAGAATATGTATAAACTTTTTGTCACAGATGCTGATGGGAGCTTATTAAATAGTAATTCTGAAATCTCTGATAAAAATAAAGAAGCAATAAAAGAGGTGATTTCAAGGGGAGTCATTTTTACTATTGCTACTGGACGTATGTTTTCTTCTATACTACCTTATGCTCTTGAGCTTAATATTAATGCTCCAGTGATTTCTTATAATGGTGCTTTAATAAAAGATATTTATACTAAAAAGGTGTACTATTACAATCCTATACAGACAGAAGATGCGATATTTGCGATAAGATTGTTAAAAGAAATTGGATATCATATAAACCTCTATATCGATGATGAGCTATACGTGGAAGAAATAACTGATAGAGTAGAGTGGTACCTTTCTTTTAACAATGTTACTGTAAATGCGGTGGGGAATTTAGAGGAATTTCTTAAAAGGACGGGAGGCGTGACGGCTAAAATCTATGCGATAAATGATATGAAAAATCCTATTTCTATTGATGCAGAAATTTACGACGAAATTTCAAAAAGATTAACCATTTCTACTTCTGGAGGAGGACATTTAGAGATTAATGCAAAAGGAGTAAGCAAGGGCAATGCTTTAAAAACTCTTGCCAATATGTACAGTATAAAAAGAGAGCAGGTAGTGGCGATTGGAGACAATCTAAATGACCTGTCAATGATAGAATATGCAGGATTGGGAGTAGCTATGGGGAACGCTCCTGACATTGTAAAGATAAAAGCGGATTATACAACTTTATCAAATGATGAAGATGGAGTTGCTCATGCAATAGATAAATTTTTCTTAAATAAAAAGACAGTAGCAGTATAGTAACTAGTTTAAACAAAAGGGAATAAAATATATTACCGCCAGGCGGTAATATATTTTTTTATTTTAGGTGATGACCATGGAAGGTATGATTATAAAATTTATCAGTTTGGTTATTATATTTGTTGGGATTTTATATATGTTATTCTCTTTTTTGCCTCTATTTTACGAAAAAGAACAAAAAATAGAGTTAAAAGATGAGTCAGTCAAAAAAATTCATGAAAATGAATGAAAAAAATTGAAAAAATCTATTGACAAAATTCTTTTTAAAAAGTAAAATAACATAAAGCGAAAACGATTAATCCTGGGAGTGATGTACAATGAGTGCAACGATAAAAGATGTGGCGAGAGAAGCAAAGGTTTCAATTGCTACGGTTTCTAGAGTATTAAATAACAGTGCTGTTGTTACAGACGAGACGAGGCAGAGAGTGTTAGAGGCTATAAAAAAGACAGGATATAAGCCTAATGCGTTAGCACGTAGTTTAAAGATCCAAAAGACTCATACTATAGGGCTTATAGTCCCTGATATTTCTAGTACTTTCTATCCTGAGGTAGTTAGAGGAATAGAGGATATTGCTGCGATGTATAATTATAACATATTTTTGTGCAATACTGACCAAAAAGAGGAAAAGGAAGTCAAATATATAGAAATATTAGGAGAAAAGCAAGTAGACGGAATTATCTTTATGGGGGATATAGTAAGGGATAGTGTTATACAAACGTTTAACGAATTTGGTGTACCAGTGGTGCTGGCAGGTACTCAGGACAAAGATAAGAGATTTCCTAGTGTTATGATTGATAATGAAAAAGCTGCATACGACGCAGTAAAATACTTGATTTCTTTAGGACGCAAAAAAATAGGTATGATTTCAGGACCTATGCATGACCCTATAGGAGGGCTTCAAAGGATTGAAGGTTACAAGAGAGCTCTCGAAGAACACGGCATAAAATATGATCCTGAATTAGTAGTAGAAGGAGAGTTTAAAACTCGCAAAGCGTATTTAGCTATGCTAAAGCTTTTAGAATACAAGGTAGATGCAGTATTTGCAGCATCAGATGATATGGCAGCTGCTGCCATAAACGCCATATTTGACTCAAATCTTAAAGTGCCAGAAAACATCCATGTAGTAGGTTTTGACAATACTTACATTTCTACTATTTTTAGACCGACGATTACTACAATACAACAGCCTGCTTATGACATAGGGGCTGTAAGCATGAGACTTTTAACAAAACTTTTAGCAAAAGAACCTATTGAAGAAATGCATGTTATTTTGCCTCATCAGTTGATTGTAAGAGAATCTACTGGCTTTGGAGAAGAAAAAAATAGCCGATAAGGCTATTTTTTTTATAAATTGTTGTGGTATACTGGTGTCAGGAGGGAGGTATATATGGAAAAATTGTTAATTATAGATGATGAAGAGATGTTTGTAAAAGGTTTAAAACTTTCTTTAGAAGAAGAAGGATTTGAAGTTGACGCCGCTTACGATGGAGAAGAAGGGCTTGACAAAGTTCGTTTAGGGAATTATGACCTTGTAATTTTAGATATTATGCTTCCTAAGTTAGACGGTTTTTCGGTATGTAGAGAGATAAGGACTTTTTCAAATATTCCCATAATTATGCTTACTGCAAGAGGAGACGATATTGACAAGATTGTAGGGATAGAAATAGGAGCTGATGATTATTTAGCGAAGCCCTTTAATACTAGAGAGCTTACTGCGCGAATAAGAGCACTTTTAAGAAGAGCTACAAATCCTTATACTAAGCGGAAAGATGAAATAAGAAGGGGAGAACTTTATATAAATATTCCCGAAAGAGCAGTTTACAAGAGAGGGAAGAGAATTGAGCTTACAAATAAAGAATTTGAAATTTTAGTGTTGTTAGCTTCTAATCCAGGAAAAGTCTATACGAAAGATAAATTGTTAGACTTGATATGGGGATTTGATTTTTACGGTGATACAAATACTGTTACAGTGCATGTGAGAAAACTTAGGGAGAAAATTGAAGATGACCCTGCAAATCCTCAATATATTTTCACCAAATGGGGTGCAGGATACTATATGAAGTAAAGGTGATAAAATGAGTTTAAGGTGGAAAATCTTTTCTTTATATTTAATAATTTTAATAATTTCATTGGCATTAACTGGGCTTTATCTTTACCGTTATATTGAAAGAAGCTATTTAGACAATGTCAGAGTCAATAATTTAATGCAAGCCAATATGGTATCTAATTTTGTATCAAGATTTGTAGGTACTACTTCTTCTTATTTGATTGAGCCCACTATAATGGAGTATGCAAAACAAATAAATTCAAGAATACTTTTCACTAATATAAATGGAAGAGTATTGGTAGATTCTGCTTCCTCAAAGGAATTTGAAGGAAAAGTAATAAAGGATTACAGCGATATAAAAGAGGCTTTAAATGGCAAGGGTTCTACAAGTATTCATGATATAAATGGTGTAGGTTGGGCGATGTATACTGCAGTTCCCGTTATAGCAAAAAACAATGTAGTAGGAGCAATACTTATATCTTCTTCTATAGATAATATAATAGATCTTTTAAACTCTATAAAATATCGCATGATATATACTTTTACAGGTATTGGATTTTTGGTAAGCCTTTTAAGCCTTTTAGTGGCTTCTTACATTACTAATCCTTTAAAACGATTAACAGAAGCAACAAATATTTTATCTCAAGGGAAATTGGACTACAAAGTTGAGGTAAAAAGCAATGATGAAATTGGAAAATTGGCTAATGCTTTTAATAAGATGAGTTTCAGTTTAATGAAAATAGATGAAGAGCGGAAAAGATTTGTTTCAGATGCTTCTCATGAACTAAAAACTCCTCTGGCATCAGTAAAAGCGTTGATAGAATCTCTCATAAATAGCAAAAATCAAGATATAAAATTTTATAAAGAAATATTAAAGGATGTGGACAGAGAGCTGAATAGGATGACAAGGTTGGTAAATGACTTGTTAGAATTAGCGAGAATGGATAAGATTAAAGCAGTAAAAGTTAGGAAAAGTGAGATTAGCGAGATTATATTAGATGTAATAGAAAGTCTTCTCCCTCTTGCAAAAACGAAAGAGATAAACCTTGAATTTAAAGGGGAAAATAATGTTTTTGCAGAAGTTGATCCCGACAGGTTTTATAGGATGGTCTATAACATAGTAGAAAATGGAATAAAATACACTCATGATGGAGGGAATGTGATAGTAGGTTTAGAAGAAGATGAAAACAATATTTACCTTACGATAGCGGATAATGGTATGGGTATAAGTGAAGAAACTCTTCCCAAGATATTTGACCGATTTACAAGGGGAGATACTGCAAGGTCTAAAAAAAGTGGTGGTTTTGGCTTAGGACTCGCTATTGCTAAGGAGATAATAGATATTCATGAAGGTAAAGTCACAGTGGAAAGTAAAGTGGGAGAAGGAACTGTATTTAGAATTACTTTGCCTAAAAAGAAAAAGGATTAATTTTTTTTAATAATTTTTTTATGCTTATTTAATTATTTGGATATTGAAAAAGTAGTATTATTAAATTAAAGAAAAAATAATGAAAGGAGGGGGAAGGGTGAAAAAGATTCTATTATTAATTGTGAGTTTGCTATTTGTTTTGATGGTGTCGGGGTGCGCTCAAGATTTTAGCAACAAGGATGATAATCCGCCTATAAATCCTAGGCCTTTAAGTCAAGGTATGTCTCAAGATATGTCTAAAGAAATTTCACTTTATTTTTTAAATGATAAAATGAATGGCTTAATTTTAGAAAGAAGATTTATTCCCAAAGATGCAGATGTTTTGAAGCAAGTAATACTTGAAATGATTAAAGGACCTACGGATGAATATGCAAAACCGGTGTTTCCAATTGGAACAAAACTGCTTTCTATAGATATGCAAGAAGGGACAGTTTTTGTAAACTTGTCTAAAGAATTTCTTCAAGAGAGTGACAATGAGCAGATAGACAAACTAAAGGTTGCTGCTCTTGTAAATGTATTAACAGATATTCCTAGTGTAAACAATGTTCAAATTTTAATAGAAGGGAACAAGGTAGATGCAATAGGAAAATACAAAATAGGTTTAGATCCTTTAAAAAGAATGATATTAGTAGGCGATGTATACAATAACCCAGAGAGGATAAAGAAATTACAAGAAAGAGCAGATTTAGGGAAAGAAACATGGCGTTTTGACCCTATTCAACTTCTTAGAAAAGAGGGAGGTGTAATAGGTTTAGGAAGTCAAAATGAGCTGACATTAAAAAAGAAAAGTGATGGGACAGCTGATATAGAAGCAGTACATGACAATAAAGTATATAGCATAAAATTAATTCAACCTCTTGGAGAAGGAGATAATTATATATGGGTTATTAGCAATGTATCGGCTGAGTTCACTCCAATACCTGAGACAGATCCTTTAAAAGGTGAATCCTTTATTTATGGAAAAGTAAAGGCTATTGATTATGCAAATAGAATTATTACTATTGAGAGGGAATACCAGGATGCTCAGGATTTAAGAAATGAAGCGGGACCAGATATAAAAGTACTACCGAATGCTATTATCCACTTCATGGCAAAGGTTAGTTATGACCCTGAAGGGGGAATTAAATATGCTGAAAGGGATATCAGCTTTTCGGAAATAAAAGTAGGAGACGAATTAGGTATAATACTTACGAAAGACAAGGAAGCAAGAGCGATAATTGTTTCAGATAACAGTAGCATTTCTTATGAGCTTAATATAAAAGTAATGGCTCCAGCCAAAAATGATGTGGTTTCAAGCCCCTTCAAAGTAATAGGAAAGGCAAGAGTATTTGAAGGAGGGGTAAATATAAGGCTAATTGGTAGCAATGGCAATATTTTAAATGAGAGTTTTGTCCAAGCAACTGACGCTGCTCCTTCTTGGGGGGATTTCGAAGCTATAATTTCCTATAAGCCTTTAAAAGAGCCGCAAAATGGGATTCTTCAAGTTTTCTCTTTAAGCCCTAAAGATGGTTCTATACAAAATTTAGTTTCTATACCTTTAAAATTAAAATAAAAAATTATGAATGTTTCAAAGCTAAATAAATTCCTTCTGCTATTGTTTCTGCAATATCAAAAACAAAGCCTAATCTAATTGAATTTAATGGCAATGAGTCATATACATCGACAATGCCTACTATTGAAATATCTCCAACAGGAGGAAGCATTTTCCCCACCCCTTTTCCAGGGTACAGTGGGGCTTTTTTTATTGAGATTTTTCCTATACTTTCTTTGTCTCCCAAAGAAGCATCTATAGCTATAATTTTACTATTAGGATGCTTCTTTTTTATGTATTTTATATTTTCTTCTAAGTTTATAGCGTGAATTGGCCTCTTTAAGGTACCGTAAACAAAGTAAGTTGGTGGAAGTGATTTTGTTAACAGATTTCCTACGATAGGACCTAAGGAGTCGCTTATAAATTTATCTGTACCAATACATAAAAAAACTGAATTAGGGCTTAAATAGGAATTTAAAAAATTAGCTATGAAATAAACGGCGTTATCATCATCATATTTAAGCCTTAATTCTTCCATAATTGAAGCCTCCCTTTTTAATAATAAACTGAATTAAAAAATTAAGGGAAGGAATAATAAATGTGTACAGTTAAAATAATGGGAGGTTTTCAAAAATGAAAAAATATACAGTTTACATAATTCTAATCGCGGTATTTTTGTCAGCTACTACTATGTTTATGTTAAAAACATATTTTAAAGAACATAAGAATAAGGAGGAAATTAAAACTTTTGATGAAGTATATCCCGCAGGGAAACAGATGTGGGATAGGGAAATAGAAAATGTAGAAAAATATAATGAGTCTAAGACTACAAAAATTTCAAGAGAAGAAGAAAAATATTCAAGCCAAGCTCTTGAGCAAAATGTAGATAAAACTACAACACAAGAAAATGAAAAAGATAAAAAAGAAAAAGTGATTACTGTAGAAGAAATATTGGAAATACAAGATAAAATGGAAGCTTCTCAGAAGGCAAAGGTAATGGAAATTTTACAGAAGTTAGGGAAAGAGGATATGGATAAGATTATGAAGATGGCAGAGAAAGGATTAACAAAGGAAGATAATGAAAGATTATTAAACATATTGAAAAATAAACTTTCTTCCGAAGAGATAAATTATCTTGTAGAAATAGCAAATAAATATTTTGCCGCGAAATGACCTTATGTGGTATTTTGTGCAGACACTTTAAAATATGACGTATTCTTAAAAAATTTAAAGATTGCAAGCGATAAATCAATAAAACGGCCATTTTTAAGCTTTTATGCCTATTGTGAAATTTCATTTTTTCTATTATAATTTATTTCGTCACTGATGTCGGGATGTGGCGCAGTTGGTAGCGCACGTGCTTTGGGAGCATGGGGTCGGGGGTTCAAGTCCCTCCATCCCGACCATTGTGGTCGTATAGCTCAGCTGGGAGAGCACCTGCCTTACAAGCAGGGGGTCATAGGTTCGAGTCCTATTGCGACCACCATTTTCAAAAATTAAATATTGTGGAGGGATACCCAAGTGGCCAAAGGGGGCAGACTGTAAATCTGTTGGCTGTCGCCTTCGATGGTTCGAATCCATCTCCCTCCACCATTGAAAAAAAGACCGTAAGGTCTTTTTTATTTTTCTCCTTCAAATGTCTTGACATGGTAAAAAAGTGTAGTATAATATTATTTGAAAGAGAAAATTATTATTTATTAATAAAAATTTAATTAGGGAGGAATCTTTTATGAGAGAAATGACGAGACATAATCTTAGTGAAGCCTATGCTGGAGAGAGTCAAGCTCACATGAGATATCAAATTTTTGCTGATGTAGCTGAAAAAGAAGGCAAACCTAATATTGCAAGACTTTTCAGGGCTATTTCCTATGCTGAATTGGTACATGCCACAAATCATTACAAAACTCTTGGAGAAGTTGGAAATACAGTAGAAAATCTTGAAAAAGCTATAGAAGGGGAAACCTTTGAAGTAGAAGAGATGTATCCTGCTTATAATGCTGTTGCAGAACTTCAAGAGGAATCTGGAGCTAAAAAAAGCATACATTATGCTATTGAGGCTGAAAAAATACATGCAAAATTGTACACTGAAGCAAAAGAAGCAGCATTAAAAGGAGAAGACATAAAGATATCAAAAGTTTACATATGTCCCGTTTGTGGATATACCTCTGTTGATGTATTGCCAGAAAAATGTCCTGTATGTGGAGTTCCTGGAGAAAAATTTGTAGTATTTTAAATATAATTTTTCAAAAAAGAGCATGTTTTGGCATGCTCTTTTTTTGATGCAAAAATATTTGACATAGTAGATAAAGTGTGCTATAGTAGACATCAGAAAATTTAATAACATGCTCTTATCAAGAGAGGTGGAGGGAAAGAGCCCGATGAAACCCAGCAACCTGTCCTATAGGACAAGGTGCTAATTCTCTCAGAAGCATGCTTCTGAAAGATGAGGGTATGTGCCTCTTCTTTTGGAAGGGGTTTTATTTTGCTTTTAAGGAGGAATAGGAAAAAATGCGTAGATTGTTTACATCTGAATCAGTCACTGAGGGGCATCCTGATAAAATTTGTGATCAGATTTCTGACGCAATATTAGATGAAATTTTGAAAAAAGATCCCTATGCCAGAGTTGCTTGTGAGACTGCTGTAACTACCGGTTTGGTTTTAGTAATGGGAGAAATTACTACTCAGTGCTATGTAGATATTCCGAAAGTTGTAAGGAAAGTAGTAGAAGAAATTGGCTATACTAGAGCAAAATTCGGTTTTGACGCTGATACTTGTGCGGTTATCACTTCTATTGATGAGCAATCACCGGATATTGCCCTCGGTGTGGACAAGGCATTAGAAGCTAAAAGAGGAGAACTTTCAGATTCGGAAATTGAGGCTATTGGCGCTGGAGACCAGGGTTTAATGTTTGGTTTTGCTTGCGATGAAACAGAAGAATTAATGCCTATGCCTATAATGCTAGCTCACAAGCTTGCAAGAAGACTGGCGGAAGTTAGAAAGAACGGGACATTAAGCTATTTAAGACCAGATGGTAAAACACAAGTAACAGTAGAGTATGAAGATGATAAGCCTGTGAGGGTAGATTCTGTTGTAGTATCAGCTCAACATGCACCTGAGGTTGACCATGATACTATTGAAAGAGATATTATTGAACATGTAATAAAACCTATAATTCCTGAAAATATGATAGATGATAAGACTAAAATTTTTGTAAATCCCACAGGAAGGTTTGTAATTGGTGGACCTCAAGGTGATAGCGGACTTACAGGAAGAAAAATTATTGTAGACACCTATGGCGGATATGCAAGGCACGGGGGCGGAGCTTTTTCTGGTAAAGACCCTACAAAAGTTGATAGATCTGCAAGTTATGCTGCAAGATATGTGGCAAAAAATATTGTGGCAGCAGGACTTGCTAAGAAGTGTGAAGTGCAATTAGCTTATGCGATAGGTGTTGCTACACCTCTTGAAATAGGTATTGATACTTTTGGCACAGGTAAAATATCAGATGAAAAGATTTCGGAAATTGTAAAACAAGTTTTTGATTTAAGACCTGCAGCTATAATTAGGGATTTAGATTTAAGAAGACCTATTTATAGACAAGTTGCAGCTTATGGCCACTTTGGAAGACACGACTTAGACCTCCCATGGGAGAAAACAGACAAAGTAGATATATTAAGAAAATTGGCAGGAATGTAAATTTGAAAGCCCGGGTAAACCCGGGCTTCTGGCATTTTTTATATATCTTTTTTAAATGCCATAGAATTTATGTTTTGTAAACGCTTCGCTACCTTAATTATACCACAAAAATTGAAAAAAAGAAATGAATTGGCTTTAATTTGCTTTAAATATAAGGTAAAATTAAATAAAGAAAAGAATTAAAACAGGAGAATCGGCTATGATTGACATAGAGGGTGTAGTTGAAGAAATAATTTTTAGAAATGAACAAAATGGTTATACGGTTTTAGAATTAAGTACCCAAGGTTTAGTAGTCACTGCTGTAGGTTATATGCCTTATGTAAACATTGGGGAAAGAATTAAAATTGAAGGAGAATGGGTAGAACATCCTGATTATGGTGAGCAAATTAGGGTTTTAAATTATGAAACCTTGGCTCCCACCACTTTAGAAGGAATAGAAAAGTTTTTATCTTCTGGCTTAATTCCTGGAATAGGTCCTGTTACAGCAAGAAAAATTGTAAAAAAGTTTGGCGTTGATTCTTTAAATATAATTGAAACTGCACCAGAAAGATTAAAAGAAATAAAAGGTCTAAGCGATGAGAAGATAAAAAGAATTTGTGAAGCTTATGAAATGCAAAAGGGCATAAAAGAAGTGATGGTGTTTTTGCAGGGGTACGGTATTTCCACTGCAATGGCTATAAAGATTTATAAAGAATACGGAAACAACGCGATTGAAATTATTAAGCAAAACCCTTACAGATTGGCTGACGATATATTTGGAATAGGATTTAAAACTGCAGACAAAATAGCAGAGAGCCTAGGAGTTGACCCTCATTCTCTATATCGCATATCTTCTGGTACTCGATATGTTTTGATGCAGTATGCGGCAAATGGTCACACCTATGTGCCGAAAGAATTGTTAAAAAAAGAAGCAGCAAGTTTGTTAGAAGTGAGCGAAGAAGAAGTAGAGGATTCTTTTGTGCTTTTAGTACAAAATGAAAAAATACATATTGAAACTTTTGAAGATGATACTGTAGGAATCTACTATATACCTTACTATATAGCTGAATTACACACAGCAGAGAGATTGTTTAACATGACACTAATGGAAAATGAAGATTTAGGCATAGATGTCCAAAAAGAAATTAAAAATTTTGAAAAAGAAACAGGTATTTTGTTAGCAGAAAATCAAAAATTGGCTGTTGAAGAAGCTGTTAAAAATTCTGTTGTTGTCATAACGGGAGGACCAGGCACAGGAAAGACTACAATAATAAATTGTATAATACGTATTTTTGAAAAAGCTGGTAAAAAAGTGGCTCTTGCAGCCCCAACAGGAAGAGCCGCAAAAAGGATAACGGAAGCTACTGGAAAAGAGGCGAAGACTATTCATAGGCTTTTAGAATATACTTATTCGGAGGAAGAAGGGAAGGGCTTTAACAAAAATGAAAAAGACCCATTAAAATACGACGTTATAATAGTTGACGAAGCTTCAATGGTAGATATATTGCTTATGAATGCTTTATTAAAAGCCCTACCTATAGGGGCAAAACTGATTTTAGTAGGGGATGCTGATCAGCTTCCATCTGTTGGAGCCGGAAATGTCCTAAGAGATATAATAGACAGTGGAATAGTAAAAGTGATACGTTTAAAAGAAATTTTTAGACAGCAAAAGCAAAGCTTGATAGTGGTAAATGCTCACAAGATAAATAATGGAGAATATCCCACCTATAACGATAAAAATAGTGATTTCTTTTTTATAAATGCTAACACCCAAGAGGATATATTAAAAACCATATTGGAGCTTGTGACAAACAGACTTCCTAAAGCTTATGGATTTCATCCTATTAATGATATTCAAGTACTTACCCCTATGAGAAAAGGGATAATTGGTGTTCACAATTTAAATTTAGAGCTGCAAAAAACATTAAATCCCCACGACAAAACTAAAGCCGAAAAAATAATGAAGGAGTTTGTCTTCAGGGTGGGGGATAAAGTGATGCAAATAAAAAATAACTACAAGATAAAATGGAAAAAAGGCGA
>LDZP01000095.1_pt1 | contig 57386 bp, 50 predicted proteins | sample 615351 | NCBI WGS metagenome assembly LDZP01 (sample SAMN03408296, study PRJNA278302) | terrestrial metagenome | isolation source: oil reservoir sample I1 | place: USA: Alaska, North Slope, Ivishak formation | collected 2013
CATTCCCTCGGGCAGTCGTCTTGGAAGCAGAAACCAGGAAGGTAACGACCTGGGAATCCGCCACTACCATCTCTGATTTAGTGGTCGGAGGATGTCAACCATAAAGGCGAGATTACCGAGCAAGGCCACCCCGAAAAACTGTTCGATTCACCGCAGCATGAACGTACCCAATCCTTCCTGGCGCGGGTGCTTAAACATTAAATTGAGCACCTTCTTAAGCGTTAAATAACCGCTCATTGGCGTTGAAAGACGCTTTTTTTACCGGCCTGTCCACGTGACAGGCCATTTTTTTGCCTGTGGATAACCTTTTTTTATAGTGTTCCGCTTTAAGTCTGTAAGGCCTACCGCGTAAGTCTCTTAGCGTTAGCTCCACACCCAGCGGTGGTTGTTCACAGCTGCGGTAACAACCCAGGTACTGGCCGGTGGATAAGCAGTGCTCAATTGTGACTGTGGATAAGGCATTATTTCATCCACAGGCTTAACACCCTTTCCGCCCAGGCAGTACGCTGTTCAACCATATAGAAGTAAACAACGTAACCATTTGATAAAAATAAGAATAAATAGCTTATGCACAGATTTTGTCCACACTAGTAGTTACAACATTTACAGAACTTCTCTTATTTTATATTTATGTTGTTATTAATAGAGACTGATAAACCCTTTGGGGGTGTGGAAAAACCTGACGGTTACCCACAGGGGGTTTATACTTGCCGCCTCATTGATCTAAGGTGCTCATATCTGAAACGGACAGCACCGGTTCACATCATTCGTGCCCTATGGCACAAGACGAGGTGTCTCTTGAATTACCCCGACCGCTTTGACGTGATTGTCATCGGCGGTGGCCATGCGGGAACTGAAGCCGCACTGGCCTCTGCTCGTATGGGCTGTCAGACCCTACTGCTCACCCATAACATCGAAACCCTTGGCCAAATGTCGTGTAATCCTGCGATTGGTGGCATTGGCAAAAGCCATTTGGTCAAGGAAATTGATGCGCTGGGCGGCGCCATGGGGCTTGCCACGGACTTGGGTGGCATCCAGTTTCGCGTGCTCAATGCCCGCAAAGGGCCTGCGGTTCGGGCTACCCGCGCCCAGGCTGACCGCATTCGTTACAAAGCGGCAATCCGTGGAATGTTGGAAAACCAGCCCAACTTGACGATTTTCCAGCAGGCCGCTGGCGATCTCATTGTGGATAACGACACCGTGCGTGGGGTTGTCACGGAAACCGGTATTCGCTTTCATGCCGACAGCGTAGTGCTGTGCACCGGGACGTTTTTAGGCGGTGTGATTCACATCGGCATGGATCAAAGCAAAGGCGGCCGAGCGGGTGACCCGCCTTCCAACGCCCTGGCCGAGCGTCTGCGGGCGCTGCCGTTTCGCGTGGATCGGCTAAAAACCGGCACACCGCCAAGGATTGATTCTAAAACCGTCGATTTTTCTCAGTTAGAAGAACAGCCTGGTGACACGCCAACGCCGGTGATGTCTTACCTTGGCTCGCGGGAAATGCACCCTCGGCAGGTGAGTTGCCACATTGCCCACACCAATCAGCACACCCATGATCTGATTCTGGCGAACCTTGATCGCTCACCGATGTATTCCGGTGTAATTGAGGGGATTGGGCCGCGCTACTGCCCGTCGATTGAAGACAAAGTGCATCGCTTTGCCGATAAATCCAGCCATCAGGTGTTTATCGAACCCGAAGGCTTGGATACCCACGAGCTGTACCCCAACGGTATTTCGACCTCGCTGCCCTTTGACGTGCAGATTCAAGTCGTGCGTTCCATCAAAGGCCTGGAAAATGCCCATATCACCCGGCCTGGCTACGCCATCGAGTATGACTTTTTTGACCCACGGGACTTAAAACACTCGCTGGAAACCAAATTTATCCACAACCTGTTTTTTGCCGGCCAAATTAACGGCACCACCGGCTATGAAGAAGCCGGTGCTCAAGGGTTGCTTGCAGGCTTGAATGCTGCCCGCCGTGCCCAAGAGCTGGAAGCTTGGTACCCCCGCCGCGATGAAGCCTATCTCGGTGTGCTGGTCGATGACCTGATTACCATGGGCACCAAAGAGCCCTACCGCATGTTTACTTCCCGTGCGGAGTACCGCCTGCTGCTGCGGGAAGACAATGCGGATTTACGTTTAACCGAAAAGGGTCGTGATTTAGGGCTTGTTAACGACACCCGCTGGGCAGCGTTTAGTAAGAAACGCGACGCCATCGAACAAGAAACTGCGCGGCTCAGTACCCTCTGGATTCAGCCGGGTAGCCCAGCGGCTGAACAAGTGGCCGAAAAAACCGGCGCGCCGCTTACCCGCGAATATTGCCTGAGTGATTTGCTCAAACGCCCAGAGCTCAGCTATAACGATTTGGCCAATCTACCCGGTATCGAGGGCACCCTGGTCACCGATGAAGCCGTTGCCGAGCAGGTGCAGATCCAAGCCAAGTACCAAGGCTACATTGCTCGTCAGCAGCATGAGATCGATAAGCTCAAACGCCACGAAGCCACGCCACTGCCAGCGGAGCTGGATTATTTGAAAGTGGAAGGCTTATCTAACGAAATTCGCCAAAAGCTGGCTGAAGCGCGACCGGAAACCCTCGCCCATGCGGCACGGATTTCAGGTGTTACCCCGGCGGCCGTCTCTATTTTGCTGGTGCATCTGAAAAAGCGCCGCTTGGTGGCAGCGGCTGAGGTGGCTAACGGATGAGTTCGCTGAACCCACTGTTGAAGACGCTACCTGCCAGCGTTGCGCCGCGGCTCGATCAAGGGCTTAGCCAGTTAGGCATCGTCGTTGACGAACATCAACGCGAACAGCTGCTAGGCTTATTGGCACTGTTGCACAAGTGGAACCGGGCTTATAACCTCACAGCGGTACGCGAGGTGGATGACATGGTGTCGCGTCACGTGTTGGATAGCGCCGCTGTGTTGCACTATGTCCAGGGGCCACGGCTACTGGATGTAGGCGCGGGCCCCGGGCTTCCTGGCATCGTATTAGCGATACTAGCCCCGCAGCTTGACGTGACACTGCTAGATAGTAATGGCAAAAAGGTGCGCTTTCAGCGCCAGGCGGTAATGGAGCTCGGGCTTGAAAACGTAACTCCTGTACAGGCGCGGGTGGAACAGTTTAAGGCCGCCGCTTTCGATCAGGTGATTTCCCGGGCTTTTGCCAGTCTGGTTGATTTTGTCACCTTGACCCGCCAGCTACCCAGCGCCGACGGCCAATGGTTAGCCATGAAAGGCCCGGGGGCGGATGATGAGCTGCGCGATCTGCCTGCCGGTATTCGATTACACTCGCGTCACCTGCTGGAAGTACCCTTTGAAGCGGCCCAGCGGCAGTTGCTCGTTCTAAATTTCTAAATATTGAAAGCTGGATGTTGAAAACTGAATGTTAAAAGCTAAATGTTGACGCTGAGCGTTGATTCTGCCCCCAGGAAGGAGTTGAGTAAGTGAGCCAGATCATTGCCCTGACCAACCAAAAAGGCGGCGTGGGCAAGACCACCTCGGCCGTTAACCTGGCGGCCAGTCTCGCTGCGCTCGACCGTCGCGTGCTGTTGGTGGATCTTGATCCCCAAGGCCATGCCAGCATGGGCAGCGGCATCGACAAATATGAGCTCGATAAAAGTGTGCTGGATGTCCTGCTGGGTGACGCTACCGCCGCCGAAACCATTGTTAAACAGCTGCCGGTAAAGTACGACGTCCTGCCAGGTAACGGTGATCTGACCGCCGCGGAAGTCGAGCTTTTAGATCGCGACAAAAGCGAAAGCTGCCTGACCACAGCGCTTGCGTCGGTCGCTGACCAATATGATGTGGTGCTAATTGACTGCCCGCCCTCGTTGAATATGCTGACCGTTAACGCGCTGACCGCTTCCGATAGCGTACTCATCCCTCTGCAGTGTGAGTTTTACGCGCTTGAAGGGCTATCGGCACTGCTTGATACCGTTGAGCAAATAAAGCAAAACGTCAATCCTGAGCTCGCCATCGCAGGCATTTTGCGCACCATGTACGACAAGCGCACCAGCTTAACCCGCGAAGTCGACAAACAGCTGCGGGACTACTTTGGCGACATGCTGTTAAAAACCACCATACCGCGCAACGTTAAGGTGGCAGAAGCGCCAAGCCATGGGTTACCCGTGACCCAATATGCCCGGTTCTCCCGGGGGAGCCAGGCCTATCGCGTGCTGGCGAAAGAGATGATTCGTCGTCTTTCACTGTAACCACTCTTCACTTCAACTCTGCACTTTAACAACGGGGCGTTGTAAAAATGAGGGAAAGCGAATGACGCGTAAACCCGCGCTGGGACGTGGCCTGGATGCCCTGATTGGTGCCGGTGCCCGTCGCCGTGACAGCTTAGAACTTGCCGGTAGCGGTACGCCTTTGGAGCGCACGGATGCAGCGCTAAGCGCTGCTGCTGAATTCGTCGAGGATCGCCTTGAGCGTTTGCCATTAGGCCAATTAACGCGGGGTAAATATCAACCGCGCCGCGATATTCAGCCGCAAGCGTTGGAAGAGCTGGCCGATTCTATTCGTGCCCAGGGCGTCATGCAGCCGATAGTCGTGCGTCCTATCGGCGTAGATCGCTATGAAATTATTGCCGGTGAACGCCGCTGGCGTGCCGCTCAGCTGGCTGAACTGGATGTGATTCCGGCGGTTATCCGCGAGGTTAGCGACGAAGTTGCCTTGGCGCTGGCGCTGATCGAAAACATCCAGCGTGAAAACCTCAACGCTATTGAAGAAGCCATGGCGCTCAAGCGCTTAGGTGACGAGTTTGAACTTACCCAGCAGCAGATTGCCGACGCGGTGGGCAAGTCGCGTACCCAGGTGGCCAACCTGCTTCGCCTGCTGGCGCTAGACCCAGAAGTGCAAACCCTGCTTGAACGCGGTGACCTGGATATGGGGCATGCGCGGGCGTTGCTGACGTTGAGCAGTGCCCAACAGCGCCAAGTGGCCCATGAAGTGGTCAATAACGAAATGACCGTGCGAGCCACCGAAGCGCTGGTGAAAAAAGTGCAAACCAGCCAAACGCCTATCAAAACGGCGAGCCGCCAACACAAGCAGCCTGATGTGGCGAAGCTTGAAACCCATCTTGGCGAGCTGCTTGGCGCACCGGTCTCGATTGATCACGGCCAAAAAGGCAAAGGTAAGCTGACCATTCGTTACACAAGCTTGGAAGAATTAGACGGAATTTTAACGCACATTAAATAGCAAGCTATTCAATGTGATGCGAAAAGAGGGATTTTTTCCCTCTTTGGTCGCAAATTAACCTTTAAGCGGGCAAAATCGGCGTGACTTCGGTTGAAGGTGTGATAGCGCTTCCCTATAATCGCGCAAGATTTGTGCAGGTTGATTGTGCTTTTCCAGGAATACGTTCATTGAGATCTGTCTGTTTTCACTAAAAGGCTGGGTATTTTTCACAGAGCTATTCAGATAGCTATTTCAAAAAGCTGCTGCAAAGGGCTATTTCAAAGGGCTATTTCAAAGGGCTATTTCAAAGGGCTATCTCGAAGGGCTATTTCAAAGGGCTATCTCAAAAGGCTATGCAGCGATACGAAACCCAGCGACGCAGAACTTATATCGTTCGCCTAATGACTGCACAGCTAGTAATTACCATAGTGGGCATGATGGTCGGCTATCTACTTGCACACATGCCAGGCGTGCTTTCGATATTGCTAGGCGCTTTAGTAGCCCTGCTGCCCCAGGCATTTTTTATACAGCGAATGGGTATTTTGCACGCTAAACGCGGAACCCAAGGGGCGATGCACTTATTTCGTGCTGAAGCAGGTAAGTTTGGTTTGACGGTGGCACTGTTTGTTGCAGTGTTCGTGGTAGTGCCCCCCTCAAACCCCGCTTTATTTTTTTACGCTTATGTTGCGGTTGTTCTAACGCATTGGCTCACGCCTTGGTTAATTCCAAAGCACGCTAATGCCTAGAGATCGCACAACTGATTGAGGTGACATGTCCATGGCCACAGGAAACGAAGTCTCATCGACTTACTATATACAGCACCACTTGCAGAATCTGACCTTCGGTAACCATCCCGTGAACGGCTGGTCGCTGGCAAGTACGGCTGATGAAGCACGTGAAATGGGTTTTTGGGCCATTCACCTTGACACCATGGGCTGGTCGATTGCCATGGGTCTGCTGTTTATTTGGGTATTCCGCAAAGCCGGAAAAATGGCGACCACTGGAGTACCTGGCGGGTTGCAAAACGCAGTTGAAATAGTCGTTGAGTTTATTGAAAACCTGACTCGGGCGACCTTCCACGGCAAAAACCCAATTATTGCTCCGCTAGCGTTGACGCTGTTTGTCTGGATTTTACTGATGAACACGCTGAAAATTATTCCCGTCGACTATTTCCCCGTTCTGTTCGCCAAACTTGGCGTCGAATATATGAAAATAGTCCCGACCACTGACCCCAATGCCACACTGGGCATGGCGTTAGGCGTGTTCTGCTTGATTATTTTTTACAGCATCAAGGTAAAAGGCGCGGGCGGTTTTGCCAGAGAGCTATCGCTGACGCCGTTCAATCACTGGGCGTTGATTCCTTTCAACCTGGTACTCGAAATTATTGGCTTGCTCGTGAAGCCGCTGGGTCTCGGTTTGCGTCTGTTCGGTAACATGTTTGCCGGGGAAGTGATCTTTATCTTGATCGCCTTGCTGCCGTTCTGGGCAATCTGGCTATTAGATGTGCCGTGGGCCATCTTCCACATTCTGGTGGTCACTCTGCAGGCCTTTATCTTTACAACGCTATCGGTTGTATACCTGAGCGCTGCACACGAACACCATTAACCTAGCAATAACCTTTTCATTAACCCTCAACCCTTAACCAAAACTTAAACTCAGGAGCTTCATCATGGAAATGGTTTATCTTTCAGCTGCCATCATCATCGGTATGGGCGCACTGGCTACCGGCATTGGCTTCGCTCTGTTGGGCGGCAAACTGCTTGAGTCTACTGCACGTCAGCCAGAACTAGGTGACCAACTGCAAACCAAAACCTTCATCATGGCCGGCCTGCTTGACGCCGTTCCGATGATCGGTGTTGGTATTGCGATGTACCTGATTTTCGTTGTTGCCGGTTAATGACAGCTTGACCGAGCGGCTCACCGCTCGGTTTTGTTTCACTCCGGTCGCCACGAACTTGTCAGAGGTACATTCCTGTGAATATCAACATGACGCTTATCGGGCAAACGATCGCCTTCGCGATCTTTGTCTGGTTTTGCATAAAGTATGTGTGGCCTCCGATCAGCAACGCGCTTCACGAGCGTCAGAAGAAAATTGCTGATGGCTTGGACGCAGCCAGCCGTGCTACCCGTGACCTTGAGCTTGCTCAAGAGCGGGCAGAACAAACGCTGCGCGAAAGCAAGGAGCAAGCTTCTCAAATTCTTGAGCAGGCCAACAAGCGCTCTGCCCAGATGATTGAAGAAGCCCGCGAGCAAGCCCGCGCCGAAGGCGAACGCCTAGTAGCGAGCGCACGTTCCGAGATTGAGCAAGAAGTGAATCGTGCAAAAGACGAACTTCGTGCCCAGGTCTCTAGCCTCGCTGTTTTGGGTGCCGAGCGTGTTCTACAAGCATCGGTCGACGAACAAGCACATCGCAAGTTACTCGATGAGCTTGCCGCTGAACTGTAAGGAGGTGAACCATGGCGGAATTACTGACCGTCGCTCGTCCTTACGCTAAAGCGGCGTTTGAATACGCGCGCGATCATGATGCGCTTGATAGCTGGTCACAGGCGCTGAGCTTTTTAAGCTTTGCGGTAGCTGACAGCGATGTTCGTCGTTTGCTGAGCAGTCCAAAACTTGAAAACGAGAAAAAAGTGTCCCTGCTGGCCGATATGACGCCAGGCGAGCAGGACAACGCTTTACGCCGTTTTTTAGACGTTTTGGCAGACCAAGGTCGCCTGATGTCACTGAAATCAATCGCTGTGCAGTACGAGCACCTACGTGCCGAACACGAGCAGCGTATTGAAGTGAACGTCACCTCTGCTTACAAGCTAGACAGTAAGCAGAAGACCAAGCTTGCGAACGCGCTCAAGAAACGTCTGAATCGCGAAATCTCCATTACTACTCAGGTGGACAAGTCGCTTATTGGCGGTGTCATCCTGCGTGCTGGCGACACCGTCATAGACGGCTCCGTACGTGGTCGATTGAACCGCCTTTCCGAAGCGCTAACCGCTTGAGTCTGAGGGACATGGCATGCAGCAACTGAATCCTTCCGAGATCAGCGACATCATCAAGCAGCGAATTGAGAAGCTTGACGTCGCATCTGAAGCCCGTAATCAGGGCACCATCGTCACTGTTTCCGACGGTATCGTGAAAATTCACGGCCTCGAAGACGCGATGTTTGGTGAAATGATTGAATTTCCCAACAGCATCTTTGGCATGGTACTTAACCTGGAGCGTGACTCCGTAGGTGCCGTTGTGCTGGGTGACTACCTGCAGCTTGAAGAGGGCATGACCGCTACCTGTACTGGTCGTATTCTCGAAGTGCCGGTAGGCCCTGAGCTGATTGGTCGTGTTGTCGATGCCCTGGGTAATCCCATTGATGGCAAAGGCGACATTAACGCTAAGATGACCGATGCCGTTGAGAAAGTGGCACCGGGCGTTATTACCCGTCAGTCCGTTGATGAGCCGATTCAAACCGGTCTCAAGTCTATCGACGCCATGGTGCCGATCGGCCGTGGTCAGCGTGAGCTGATCATCGGTGACCGCCAGATTGGTAAGTCCGCCATTGCCATCGATGCGATCATCAACCAGAAAGGCAAAGGCGTTACCTGTGTCTACGTTGCGATCGGTCAGAAACAGTCGACCATTGCTAACGTGGTGCGCAAGCTCGAAGAGCACGGTGCCATGGAACACACCATCGTTGTGGCCGCCGGCGCTGCCGATCCGGCTCCGATGCAGTTCCTCGCACCTTACTCTGGCTGCACTATGGGCGAATACTTCCGCGACCGCGGTGAGAATGCGCTGATTGTGTATGACGACCTTTCCAAGCAGGCTGTTGCCTACCGTCAGGTATCGCTGCTGCTGCGTCGTCCGCCGGGTCGTGAAGCTTATCCTGGTGACGTTTTCTATCTCCACTCACGTCTACTTGAGCGTGCTGCGCGCGTTAACGTCGACTACGTTGAGAAGTTCACCAACGGTGAAGTGAAAGGCAAAACCGGTTCTTTGACCGCGCTGCCGATCATCGAAACCCAGGGCGGTGACGTTTCTGCGTTCGTACCGACCAACGTGATCTCAATCACCGACGGTCAGATCTTCCTGGAAACCAACCTGTTTAACTCCGGTATTCGTCCGGCGATTAACGCGGGTCTATCGGTTTCTCGGGTAGGTGGTTCGGCGCAGACCAAAATCATCAAGAAACTGGGCGGTAGTGTACGTCTGGCGTTGGCTCAGTACCGTGAATTGGCGGCATTCTCGCAGTTTGCCTCTGACCTGGATGAAGCCACGCGTAAGCAGCTTGAGCACGGTCAGCGTGTTACCGAGCTGATGAAACAGAACCAGTACTCACCGATGTCGGTAGCCGAAATGGCGTTGTCGCTGTATGCCGCTAACGAAGGCTTCCTGGATGATGTCGAAGTAAACAAAGTGTTGGACTTTGAGCGTGCCCTGCACGACTACATGAAGTCTGAGCACGGCGATCTTCTCGACAAGATCAACCAGACTGGCGACTACAACGGCGAGATTCAAGACAGCTTGAAGTCGGGTCTCGAGAAGTTCAAGGCGACTCAGAGCTGGTAATGTTTGGCCCGCCTGTGATGGGCGGGTTTGCATGCTTTCTGAGAGCCACGAACGAAGGGTAGATCGCTATGGCAGCTGCAAAAGAGATACGCACCCAGATCGGGAGCATCAAAAATACGCAGAAAATCACCAGTGCCATGGAAATGGTCGCTGCGTCGAAAATGCGTAAAGCACAAGATCTGATGAGAGCTGGTCAGCCTTACGCCAGGCAGATCCGCAATGTGGTAGGCCACATCGCTGACGCAAACCCCGAGTATAAGCACGACTATATGGTCGAGCGTAGCGAGGTTAAGCGCGTTGGCTACATTGTGGTCTCAACCGATCGTGGTCTGTGCGGTGGCTTGAACCACAACCTTTTCAAAGCCTTGATCAAAGAGGCCGCGAGTTGGAAAAAGCAGGGCGCAGAGCTTGATTTTTGCGCGCTTGGCGCTAAAGCCAGCAGCTTTTTCCGTAACTACGGCGGCAATTTGGTGGCGGCGAAGAGCGGTTTAGGCGAAGCCCCGACCGTTGCGGGGTTGATCGGCAGTATTAAGGTCATGCTCGAAGCATACGATGAAGGACGTCTTGACCGGCTATACGTGGTGCACAACGAGTTTGTGAACACCATGACGCAAAAGCCAGTCGTTCGTCAGCTTCTTCCGCTGTCACCTGATATGGGTGCAGACGCTGAGCAAAACGACGAAAATGCCCGTCCCGGAAGCTGGGACTACCTGTATGAACCGGATGCCAAGGCGTTGCTTGATAGCCTGTTGGTTCGTTTCATCGAATCACAGGTGTATCAGGCGGTAGTGGAAAACGGTGCCTGCGAACAAGCGGCCCGAATGATCGCTATGAAAAGTGCCACTGACAACGCAGGCGGCCTGATCGACGATCTGGAGATGGTCTACAACAAGGCCCGTCAGGCCGCCATCACCCAGGAAATTTCTGAGATTGTCGGCGGTGCTGCTGCCGTATAACGCCCAGGGAGCCTGATCTTTCAAGACGGCTTCCGGCAGACAGGTTTCATTTGCAGGTTTTAGAGAGGAACCAAGATGAGCGGACGTATCGTACAAATCATCGGCGCGGTGATTGACGTAGAGTTTCCGCGGGACTCTGTGCCCAAGGTCTACGAAGCGCTAAAAGTCTCTAATGTAGAGACTATCCTCGAAGTCCAGCAGCAGCTGGGCGACGGCGTAGTGCGCACCATCGCTATGGGCTCAACCGAAGGCCTAAAGCGTAGCATGGACGTGACCAGTACAGGTGCCGCGATTTCCGTACCGGTAGGTAAGGAAACGCTGGGCCGTATTATGAACGTACTCGGCGAGCCGATTGACGAAGCAGGACCGATCGGCGAGCAAGAGCGTATGCCGATCCACCGTAAAGCGCCAAGCTATGCCGACCAAGCAGCGTCTAACGAGCTGCTGGAAACGGGCATCAAAGTTATCGACTTGGTCTGCCCGTTTGCTAAGGGTGGTAAAGTCGGTCTGTTTGGCGGTGCCGGTGTTGGTAAAACCGTTAACATGATGGAGCTTATCCGCAACATCGCCACCGAGCACAGCGGCTACTCTGTATTCGCCGGTGTTGGTGAGCGTACGCGTGAGGGTAATGACTTCTATCACGAAATGACTGAATCCAACGTTATCGACAAGGTATCGCTGGTTTACGGTCAGATGAACGAGCCGCCAGGTAACCGCCTGCGCGTAGCACTCACAGGCTTGACCATCGCTGAGAAATTCCGTGATGAAGGCCGTGACGTACTCTTGTTCGTCGATAACATCTATCGTTACACCCTGGCCGGTACCGAAGTATCTGCTCTGCTGGGTCGTATGCCGTCAGCGGTAGGTTACCAGCCGACGCTGGCCGAAGAGATGGGCGTTCTGCAGGAACGTATCACGTCGACCAAAACCGGTTCTATCACGTCTGTGCAGGCCGTTTACGTCCCTGCGGATGACTTGACTGACCCGTCGCCGGCGACCACCTTCTCGCACCTTGACGCGACCGTGGTACTGGCACGTTCTATCGCCGAACTGGGTATCTACCCGGCGATTGACCCGCTGGATTCCACTTCACGTCAGCTGGATCCGCTAGTCGTTGGTGAAGAGCACTATGCCACCGCTCGCGGTGTGCAGAACGTTCTTCAGCGCTACAAAGAGCTTAAAGATATTATCGCCATTCTGGGTATGGACGAGCTGTCTGATGAAGACAAGCTGGCCGTCTCCCGTGCGCGTAAAATCCAGCGCTTCTTGTCGCAGCCGTTCTTCGTGGCCGAAGTATTTACCGGTTCACCAGGTAAGTATGTCTCACTGAAAGACACGATCAGTGGCTTCCAGGGCATTCTTGCTGGCGAATACGACGATATGCCGGAACAGGCCTTCTATATGGTCGGTTCAATCGACGAAGCCGTCGAGAAAGCCAACCAGATGAAGAAGTAATCCCGTCTACTAGGGGGATTCGCTATGGCGAATAGCTTTACTTGCAATATCGTCAGCGCTGAAGCATCGATCTTCTCAGGCACCGTTGAGCAGGTGATTGCTTCCGGGATGATGGGTGACTTGGGTATTTTACCCGGTCACGCCCCGTTGCTGACCGAGCTTCAGCCGGGCCCGATCCGCGTGATCCACGATGATGGCAAGGAAGAGAACTTCTTTGTCTCGGGTGGCTTCATGGAAGTCCAACCGGATGTCGTGACGATTCTGGCCGACGCTGCTTCGCGTGCCAGTGACCTCAATGAGGCCGCTGCCGAAGAAGCACGACAGCAAGCGCTGAAAGCCTTTAACGATAAGTCAGCTGAGCTCGATTATACCCGTGCTGCCGCTGAACTTGCCGAAGCCGTTGCACAGCTGCGTACCATTCAGCAGCTGCGCAAAAAGGCGGGTAAAGGCTAACACCCGCGCACTTGGCGTGTGAATAACGCCTCTTAAACCTGCTAATTAGGGTTTAAGGGGCGTTTTTTTTGTCTGTCAGTATGAGTAAGCAGTGGCATGAGTAAGTAGTGGTGTGAGTAAGTAGCGGTATGAGTCAGCATTGGTACGAATAAGCACCGGTATGGTTGGATGTAATCGGCGGTACGATGTTTTTCAGCGTGAACAGGAGCGCAGCGCCATGGCACTGAATAAAGAAAGCCTGCAAGAGTTAAAAGCCGAACTGCTCACTGAGCTTGCCAGTGATGTGCCTAGTAAAACGGTGCTCGCCCTGCGTTTAGCCGAAACCCGCTCAGCGGATATCGGTGAAGTGCTCGAAGAGATGATCGAAGACGACGAAGCGCTGCCCGCTGCACTCGTGTTGCTAGGTATTCTGTCTGCCGAGCGTGCCGCCAACGTGCTGGGCTATTTACCAGGAGAAAGCCAGCTTGAAGTCGTCGGAGAGCTTGAAGATACCCAGGTACTCAAACTGCTGGAAGAAATGGGCTCGGATGAGCGCGCCGATCTGTTTAATTTATTGGATGAAGACCGACGCGAAGCGCTACTGCGCCGTATGGCACACCAAGAACGTGAAGATTTAAAGCGGCTTGCCAGCTACGAAGAGGGCACCGCGGGCGCCATCATGACCTCTGACTATGTGGCCATTGCCAGTGGCATGACGGTGTCGCAAGCGATGATGCGCGTGCGCCAAACCGCGCCCGATGCGGAAACGGTGTATCAACTCTATGTACTGGATAGCGACGGGCAACTTATCGGCACCATGTCGCTGCGCCAGTTGATGGTGGCGCGCCCCGGCGCTTTGGTTGATGACATCATGATTAAAGATGTCATTAGCACGCGGGTAGATAAAGAGCAGGAAGACGTGGCGCGTATCGTCGCCCGTTATGACTTGCTGGCCCTGCCGGTGATTGACGCCGATGGTCGGATGGTGGGGATTGTCACCCACGATGACGCCATGGACGTGGCCGAATCCGAGGCCACCGAGGATTTCCACAAAGGGATGTCGATCGGTCAACTGGAAGATGGCGTTAGCCGTGTGCCGCTGTGGAGCCTCTACCGCAAGCGGGTGTTTTGGCTGGTGCTGCTGGTTTTTGCCAACCTGTTTTCGGGTGCCGGGATTGCCTATTTTGAAGAGACGATTGCCGCCCAAGTCGCGCTGGTGTTCTTTTTACCGCTGTTGATCGGTAGTGGTGGTAACGCCGGTGCTCAGGCCGCCACGCTGATGGTGCGCGGTATGGCGACCGGCGATGTAGGGGTTAAGGATTGGGGGAAACTGCTTGGTCGCGAACTGCTCGTAGCGGGATCGCTAGGCATTACCATGGCGATTGCGGTAACGCCGATTGGGATTATGCGCGGTGGCGAGGCGTTGGCCATGGTGGTGGCCTTTAGCATGGTCACCATTGTGCTGTTTGGCAGCCTGCTGGGGATGTGTCTTCCGTTTGTACTCGAACGCTTTAAGGTCGACCCTGCAACGGCGTCAGCGCCGCTGGTGACCACGCTTATCGACGCCTCTGGGGTGGTGATCTATTTCAGTATTGCCACCTTGCTGCTGTCTTAACGTGAGTGACAGAACTAGAGGGTTAACGCATTGAGCTGCTGGCAGCGCGGGTAATAAACAGCACTTCAACGTGGCCAAGCCATTCGATATCGCTAGCCAACGCTTTTAGCTGGCTGGCGAGGCACTGGGGCGGCTGATTCACCGCATCGTCAATAATTAGCGATACGGATACCTTGTCGTCTAGGTAGTGCAATTGCAGCTCGTTCAGCGTGCGCCACACCGGGTGCTTGTACCAGCGTGCATCAAGCGCGGCTTCCACCTCAGGGCGCAGTGGCAACCCAGGTAGGCGGCTGGGGTCGCCTGCGCCGGCGTCATCTTCTGGGTCAATGTGAAAAATAACATCGGTCAGCGAGGGGAATTCATGGCGCAGGCGGCGGCTGACTTCATTGCCGATCTCGTGGGCTTCCGAGACGGTAATCTTAGGGCCAACCACCACGTGCAAATCGACCATGACCCACCCCGCCGATTGGCGCGTGCGTAGGTCGTGCACGCTGTCTACGCCGGGTACGCTGCTGGCGACGCCGTGCATCTTCTCTTGTACACCCACTGGGAGTGCGGTATCGACCAGTTCACGGGCTGATTCCCACAGCAAATCCCAACCTACCTTGCCAACCAATAAACCGACAATGATTGCGGCGACGGCATCAAGCCAGCCCAAACCAAACTGGGCCCCCACTAAGGCCACCAGCACCACGGCGGTAGACAAGGCGTCACTGCGCGAATGCCACGCATTGGCTTCGAGTAATTTAGACTTTACCCGCTTGGCGACACGCATGGTGTAGCGGAAAATCCACTCTTTGCTCAACAGCGCGATGACCGTAATGATAATGGCCACCAGCCCCGGCGCGTTTACGTCGGCACCGCTAAACAGGCGATCCAAGCTCGACCAGGCAATCGCGCCCGCGACAAAAATCAACACGCTTCCCAGCAGCAGGGTGGTCAGCGTTTCGATGCGCCCATGGCCATAATGGTGGTCTTTATCAGGTTCTTGGCGGCCATAATGAATGGCAGCCAGTACAAAACCATCGGTGACTAAATCAGACAACGAGTGAATGCCGTCGGCAACCAATGCCGCGGAACCAACCATAAAACCGATAGTGACTTTGACGATGCTCAGTAGGGCATCCAGCCACGCACCGATGTAGGTGACGCGCTTGGCATCTTGGCTAAGCTGCGCTTGGTTGCGAACCACTGGCGTTTCGATGGTCTGATTCATGGGTACCTGCAAGGACGCACGCATTCAACGGACACCTATTGTAGCGCACTCCTGCTGTGGCTCTATAGTTTCCACTGGCCCCGCGCTGGAAACGGGGCTTTTTATGTGGGCGTTTGTTAACCAAAGCAGTGGCGGACAACGAATTAACGGATGTGTATCCTTACCCGCCATTGCACGTCATTACATCGTTGCTATACGCAGGCTTTTTTTACGCACCGAACTGTTTTTACACACAGAACTGTTTCTTATACACGGGATCGTTTATGGATTGGCTCCAGGTAGTAGTGTTGGCGGTTGTACAGGGAATTTCAGAATTTTTACCCGTTTCAAGCTCTGCTCACCTGATTTTGGTGCCTGTGCTGACACAATGGCAGGATCAAGGCTTAGCCTTTGATGTGGCGCTGCATTTGGGCAGCCTTTCTGCCGTGGTTATCTATTTCCGACAGGAAATCTGGCAGATGCTGACCAGCAGCGTAGGCGCGCTTTGCGGAAAAGGTGTCAACGACGATGCGCGACTCGCCTTTTGGGTGATAGTCGCGACCTTTCCCGTGGGTATGATTGGCCTACTACTGCACGATGTAATTTCTCACTTTATGCGTTCTACGCTGATTATCGGCTTCAGTTTAATTGGTTTCGGTCTATTGTTGGGGTATGCCGATTGGCGCAAACGGGGCGAGCGCAGCGAATACCAACTGCGCTTAAAGGATGTATTGATTATTGGGGGAGCCCAGGCGCTGGCGTTGATTCCAGGAACGTCGCGCTCGGGTATTACCATGACAGCGGCGCTGATGGTGGGAATGAGCCGGGAAGGAGCCTCGCGCTTCTCCTTTTTATTGTCGATTCCAGTGATCGTGTTGGCAGGTGGCTTAGAAGCCGTGGGGCTAGTTAACGCGCCACAAGGGATTGATTGGACAGCAATGTTGGTAGGAACATTGCTATCAGGTATTAGCGCTTATTTGTGTATTCACTATTTCTTAGTCGTGATTAAAAAATTAGGCATGCAGCCCTTTGTTATTTACCGCGTGCTGTTCGGTGCTTGGCTGCTATGGTTCTTTTATTTTTAAGCGCTTTATTTTTCGGCCTCATATCTAAGCTAAGGCAAAGCCGCTATGAAAAAGTCTGATGGGCAAGATTCTGGTAGAGAACAGGGTGTAGGGCGCACGTTTAGATGGGGTGGCGTGTTGTTGTTGGCGGTGCTGGTCATGGCGGGCTGCTCAGAAAATGATCGCCCGTTGGAACCACCGGTACGCTTTGAGGGCAATATTTTCGGCACCTTTTATCAGGTCACGATTATGGACCCACTCACCCAGGGGCAGTCCCGTGAGCTAGAAGAGGGTTTCTTGGCCGAGCTTGAAAGCGTTGACCAGGCGATGTCTACCTACCGCGATGACGCCGAACTGATGGCTTTTAACGAAGCGCCTTTAGAAGAGTGGCAGCCGTTATCCAATGAACTCATTGAGGTGTTGGCCATCAGCCAGTCGGTAGCAGACATCAGCCACGGAGCCTTTGATATTACCGTGGGTGATCTGGTCAATTTATGGAGTTTTGGCCCCGGCGCACGGCCTGAAGAAGTACCTTCTGATGAGGCGCTGACCAAACAGCTTACCCAGGTAGGTTTTGATGCGCTAGAAATCGATAGCCAACAGATGCAGGCTCGGCGTACCCGCGATGTGTTTGTGGATCTTTCCGGCGTGGCGAAAGGCCATGCCACCGATCGTGTGGCGGCGTATTTGGATCAGCAAGGTATAGAGCACTATTTAGTCAATTTAGGCGGTGACCTGATTGCCCGCGGCCAGCGCCATAAAGAAGAGCAAACACCGTGGCGCATTGGCATCGAGGTACCCGAGGATGGCCAGCAGCGTGCTCAGCATGTTATTCCGTTGGCGGGCACGGCATTGGCAAGTATGTCGGTGGCCACCTCCGGTGACTACCGCAACTATTTTGAAGTAGATGGCCAGCGGTTCTCTCATACCATTGACCCGCGCACTGGGCGACCCGTTACCCATCAGCTGGCTTCAGTGTCTGTGTTCCACCCCTCTAACGCCTGGGCAGATGCCTGGGCAACCGCGCTACTGGTGCTGGGCGAAGAAGAGGCCATGCAGGTAGCGCGTGAAAACAGCCTTAAGGTATTAATGCTCGTTCGCAAGGATGACGGATGGCGGAGTATCGCCAGTCCCGAATTTGTGAATGTTTTTGGCGAGACACTGGTTAATGAGCTGGGCATTGAGCCCTTATCATCCCTGCCAACCCATCCGTAACAGGTGAATAACATGCAAGAGTTGGATATTGTCATTCTCGCAGCGGGCAAAGGCACGCGCATGCGCTCTCAAACCCCTAAAGTACTGCACACGTTGGCAGGTAAGCCCATGGTGCATCATGTGCTGGATACCGCCTTCGCGCTGCAGCCAGACCGTACCCACGTGGTGATAGGGCACGGCGCTGAACAGCTGCGTGAAGCGCTGGCAGAGCATCCCGTGCAGTTCGCCGTTCAAGCCGAGCAGAAAGGCACCGGGCATGCGGTGGCTCAAGCGCTTGAGCAGTTGGGGAATGGCAAGGTATTAATCCTGTATGGCGATGTACCGCTGTTACAGCGTGAATCGTTGAGCGAGCTTTTGGCCCATGTGGATGAGCAGCAGATGGGGCTATTAACAGTGACGCTTGATGACCCTGCGGGCTATGGCCGGATTGTGCGCAACAGCGCCGGTGAAGCCGTGGCGATTGTTGAGCAAAAAGATGCCAGCAGCGCTCAGCTTGCCATTACCGAATGCAACACCGGCATTATGGCCATGACCAGCGCCCAGCTTAAACGTTGGCTGCCGCAGCTTTCTTCAGACAATGCCCAAGGTGAATACTACCTGACCGATGTGATTGCCATGGCCGCAGCGGAAGGCATTAAAGTATGCACAGCCCAACCGGCCACCGCCGTTGAAGTGGAAGGTGTGAACAACCGAGCGCAAATGGCTCGTTTGGAGCGTGCTTATCAACAGCATCTCGCCAATAAGCTGATGGAGCAGGGGGTCGCCCTTGCTGACCCTGCGCGGCTGGATGTACGGGGGCGCTTAACCTGCGACCACGATGTGTTTATCGATGTGGGCTGCGTGTTTGAAGGTGAGGTGGAGTTAGGCGAAGGCGTGCGTATTGGCCCCTATTGCGTGATTAAAAACAGCACTATTGGTGCAGAAAGCGTGGTAGATACCCACAGCGTTATAGAAAACACCGTGGCGGCAGGCTTAAATCAGATAGGTCCTTTTGCGCGCTTGCGCCCCGGTACGCGGTTGGCGGTAAAAGCCAAAGTGGGCAATTTTGTTGAAACCAAAAATGCTGATGTCGGTGAAGGCAGTAAAATTAATCACTTAAGCTATGTGGGCGATGCGCGTTTAGGGCGTGACGTAAACGTAGGAGCAGGTACTATTACCTGTAATTATGATGGCGCGAACAAACACCACACTGAAATTGGTGATAACGCCTTTATTGGCTCTAACACCGCCCTGGTGGCCCCCGTTACGGTAGGAAAAGGCGCCACGGTAGGGGCAGGCTCAACCATTGCGAAGGACATCGCCGATTATGCCTTGGCGGTAACGCGCAGCCGCCAGTTAGAAAAAATTGACTGGCTGCGCCCCAGTAAAATTAGCAAGCCATAGTTTTTACAAAACATGGTTTTATTACAAGACATAGCTTTAAAAGTCGTTTTAGAACGATTTTGAGAACAGTTTTTAGAATAGTTTTAGAACGGTTATGAAAAGCTGTTTTTTAAGCGGTCGTTAAAACCGTTATTTAATACAGCTATTTAATACGTCTCTTTAAAACAGGTTTTTAAAACAGATATTTAAAACCGGCGTTAAAAGTATTTCCAAAATGGTGTTAAGAATCATTAAAAAGCCGTATTCATATTTCCATGTTGCCGATTTACCGTCGTGCGGGTCGGCGGTCGTCGTTTTTACGAAGAATACGGATGACTAGCGCGAGTAAGCAGCGCTAGTTAAATAGTCCTAGTGAATAGCCCTAATGAATAGCTCAGGAGAGTCATTATGTGTGGCATTGTTGCCGCCGTTGCCCAGCGCAACGTCCAAGAAATACTGTTAGAAGGACTAAAACGCCTGGAGTATCGCGGCTACGATTCTGCGGGTATGACGGTGTGTCACGATGGCGTATTAACCCGCCACCGTGCGCTTGGTAAAGTGGCCGCGCTTGCCGCGCAGTTGGAATCTGCCGCGCTACCGGGTTTTTCAGGCATTGCCCACACCCGTTGGGCCACCCACGGTAAACCTTCTGAGGCCAATGCACACCCGCATCATAGCGGTGCCCAGGTTCGTGGTTCCCAGGTAGCCGTGGTGCATAACGGTATTATTGAGAACTACGAGCGTATAAAAGATAACCTGCAGCGTAAGGGCTGTGAATTTAGCTCCGAAACTGACACCGAAGTAATAGCCCACTTACTGTCTGAAAAGCTGGCGGAAGGGCTAACGCTCTTTGAAGCCACCCAGCAGATCGTTAACGGCTTAGGCGGTGCCTATGCGCTGGGGGTGATGTGCGCTAAAGAACCGGGTGTGGTGGTCGGTGCCCGCCAAGGCAGCCCGCTGGTGATTGGGGTGGGCATTGGTGAAGCGTTTCTAGCCTCTGACCCACTGGCACTGCTGCAGGTAACCGACCGCTTTATTTACCTTGAAGAAGGCGATTTGGTTGAGTTGCGCGATCAGGGCGCCATTCGCATTGTGGATCGTCACGGTAACGACGTTGAGCGTCCTATTCATATCTTTGAGCACGGCGATGGCGCTGCCAGTAAGGGCGAGTACCGCCACTTTATGCTCAAGGAAATTTTTGAACAGCCAGCGGTTATCGAAGCGGCATTGGAAGGGCGGCTTAGTGCCAAAAGCGTATTAGTGGAAAGCTTTGGCCCCGATGCGCAGGCGCTTTTTCAGCGTACCCGCCACGTGCATATTATCGCCTGCGGCACCAGCTATCACGCCGGGTTAGTGGCACGCTACTGGCTAGAGCGCTACGCCGGTGTACCGGTTCAGGTAGAAGTTGCCTCTGAATACCGCTACCGCCACCCCGTGGTGCCTGAAGGCACGCTGTTTGTCACGCTTTCTCAGTCGGGTGAAACCGCCGATACGCTGGCCGCGCTGCGCTTTGCTAAAACGCTCGGCTATATTGGCACGCTGGCCATTTGTAACGTGCCCGGAAGCTCGCTAGTGCGTGAATCCGACATCACGTTAATGACCCGTGCCGGCCCTGAAATTGGCGTTGCCTCCACCAAAGCCTTTACCACGCAGCTAGTGGCGTTAATGCTGTTAACGCTTTCGGTGAGTAAAGCAAAAGGTCAGGCCGAATACCCGGATATCATCGCCGCACTGCGCACGCTGCCCGAGGTGTGTCGGCAGGTGCTGGCGCTAGATAGCCAGATCGAAACGCTTTCCCAAGCGTTCGCTGAAAAAAATCACGCCCTCTTCTTGGGGCGCGGTGCTCACTACCCCATTGCCATGGAAGGGGCGCTTAAGCTTAAAGAGATCTCGTATATTCACGCAGAAGCGTACCCCGCAGGTGAACTTAAACATGGCCCGCTGGCGCTGGTGGATAGCGAAATGCCGGTAATCTCCGTTGCACCCAACGATGACCTGCTTGAAAAGCTTAAATCCAACCTTCAGGAAGTTCGCGCCCGCGGCGGCCAGCTGCTTGTTTTTGCTGATGAAAGCGTGGGTATTGATGCCCAGGACGATATTCGCGTACTAACGCTGCCCCACGTGCACGAAGCACTGGCACCGCTGCTTTACACGCTGCCGTTACAGCTACTGAGTTACCACGTGGCCGTGCTTAAAGGCACCGATGTTGACCAGCCGCGCAACTTGGCCAAGAGCGTCACGGTCGAGTGATAAAGGCAGGCGTTTTTTAGCTACCTGTGGGATTTAAATAAAGTAGGTTACTTTTAAATATAGTTGGTAACTTGCAAATAAAGCTGGTAACTTAGCTCCGTATACTTTATGTGCAATGTCGGAGGTACGGAGCTTGACCAGCTTATCCCTTGACTCTCGTTCACTTAAATGGGTTAAACAAGGTCGCGGAAAGGGGTCAGGAAAAGACTACCAACCCTGGTTGACCGTCAGAGACCTGCCTTCTGCTGGACGATCTCACCGCATCTGGGGATTCCAGACTCAACGAACCCACCATCTGTTGTCAGACCTAGAGCTGGCGGCGTTCTTTCTGTTTGATTGGAATCCATCTGTCACTGATATCCGGGAGCAATACCCTCTCCGATTAGAGGATACCATTGAGCTTGCAGCGCAAGCGCGTATCCGTCATCCCGAAGTACGAGGACAAATTCAAGTCATGTCCACGGATTTTCTAGTGGACACTAATAAGCCTGAGCTTCCCAGAATGGCTATTCAGGTAAAAACCTCTTCAGATCTTTCTAATTCTAGAACCATCGAAAAACTGGAGCTTGAACGGCGTTATTGGGCGTTAAAGGAAGTTCCATGGTATTTGCTGACAGAAAAACAAATTCCCAAGACCGTCACCAAAAATATTGCCTGGCTGTATCCAGCGCAATTGGTTCTGGATGGGATCGAAGATACTCTGAATATGGCTTCCCTTTACTTGGGCTTCTTTATTAATCATCCGACTTTACTGATTTCTCAAGTTTCGATGATGCTCGATCAAGCCTATTCACTCTCTCCAGGCGAGTCCCTGCAAAAGATACGTTCGCTGTTAGCCTTGAGGGTTTTCTTATTCGATATCAGAAAGCCTTGGTCAACGCTGGCTGTAGGGGAATTACAAGCATCTTCAGACATTGATTCATTGAGGAATTATTATGTTGCGAATCAATGATGTTGTGGCATTCGAAGAGGCTCGGTATCGAATTCTTGATGTCTCAGACATTCGATATACATGGATTAATGTTGATTCCGACAAAGCTTTCCCTGAACGGGTTTCCCTGGCAGAAGTGGAAGACTTCATTCTTTCTGAGACGTTAAAAAAAATTGATGACCCCTATTCCCATCTTGCCGCTCAGCTCCCGGAACACGGCTCAGTAGCACAGCAAATTCGGGACAAGCGTATGGCCGTTATTGAGCCTTTAATACACCAACCGGATATCTATTATCGCAGTGGTCGAGGCGCACTGGTTCAGCAGGTTGTGAATGAATCTGGAACAGCTAAAAAAACACTATATGCTTATCTTCGCCAATATTGGCAGCGAGGTTGCATACCGAACGCGCTTTTGCCGGACTACGATAAATCAGGCGGGCGAGGAAAAAAACGCACAGCTTCAGGAAAAAAATTAGGGCGTCCGAGAAGTATAGCACCGGGTACCGGCGCCATTGTAGATACTGGCGTTGAACGCATGTTTCGCATTGTGCTTGATCGCCACTATCTGACGGAGAAGAATCATTCTCTACCCTATGCTCATCGACGCTTCGAGGACATGTTTGAAACGGCTCATCCCGATGTACCGAAAGAGAACTTCCCGACAGTTGCTCAACTACGTTATTTCTACGAGCGGGAATATGTCCGGCCTGAACGTATCCGGCTGAGAGCCAATAAAATTGAATATCAAAAGGACATCAGACCGTTACAAGGAACAGCCACAACTGGGGTTCACGGTCCTGGTGCACGGTACGAGATCGACGCGACTATTGCCGATATCTATCTGCTTTCCGCTGACAGACAAAAGATTATTGGCCGACCAACTTTGTACGTGGTTGTCGATGTCTATAGCAGATTGATTGCTGGTTTCTATGTGGGATTTGAAAACCCCTCCTATGTGACGGCTATGTTGGCACTGGTCAACGCCATGATCGATAAATCTCAGATATGTCAGTCTTTCGGTTATGACATCGAGCCAGAGGATTGGCCGTCGATTGGACTGCCGGACGCCATTTTGGCTGATCGCGGTGAGTTGCTGGGCCATCAAATTGAATATCTGGAGCAGGCCTTTGGTGTTCGGATTGAAAATACACCACCTTATCGTGGGGATGCGAAGGGTATCGTTGAGCGGCATTTTCGCACTATTCAAGCAGACTTCAAGCCGTTTGCACCAGGAGTGGTTGCTGGAACCACCATCAAAAAGCGCGGCGGGAAAGATTATCGGTTGGATGCAACACTTACATTGGACGAATTCACTAAAATAATTATCGGCTCTATCCTGCATCGCAACCAGAGTTCGGTATTGGTCAAGTATGACCGCGATCCGGATATGCCGGATACACTCGCACCTGTACCAATTAATATCTGGCAATGGGGTATTCAAAATCGTAGCGGACGGCTACGTAACACATCGGAGTCGGCGCTGAAGCTGGCATTGTTGCCTCGTCAAAAAGTAACGCTTTCCGATTACGGTATTCAATGCTTCGGTGCCTTTTATACCTGTAGGGAGCTGCTGGCGTCTGGCTGGCTCCATAGAACCGGGCAACAGCGACCTGGCCCCTTTATGGCGGCGTATGACCCCGCGGTAACCGACATCATTTATGTCTTCCCAGATGCAACAAAATCAGATTATTGGGAGTGCTCGCTAACAGACCGCTCAAGGGAATTTAGGGGCCGGTCGATGTGGGAGTTATGGGACAGCCAGCAGCAACAACGAAAATCAACAGCAGCAGCTAAATTGAAAGAGAGGGAAAGCAAAAGATCGCTGGAAAATGTGATTCAGGAAACCATCCAAAACGCGGAAAAGCTACGTCCTTCCTACTTTGGTGAATCAAAAACAGAAACTTTGGTTGGCATCAATCAAAACCGACGGGAAGCCCGTGAGCAGGAACGCCAGAAACGTCGAGCGGATAACAAGGCTACTGAGCCGAAACCCAAAGCAGATGTCAGGTATTTGACTGATCAGCCCGAAGATGGGGCTTTCCCAGATTTTCTGGATGACCTGTTTGGAGATGATGAATGACGCTACCCAAAGGCATGGTGCAGGCAATTTATAATGATACCGGGATAAGTCAGTACCAAGGAAACCCGCTCATTGAAGCTTTGCCGCCGATTCTGGACCGGCGTCAGCTAAAGGACGGGTTATCGGGTCAAATTACGTTTCGCCCAACCGACGTTTATCTTGATGGCCAGACCCGTATTCATGTCATATCTCAATTACTTGATAATTTTTTCCAGCCGCTATCCCGTCACATTGAACTGGAGTCAAAATTATCAGTCATGCTTCGACAAGGGTATGTTGGCAGAAATCTGGCGACAGGCGAACTGAATGCCCACATCCAGAATGGTTATGAGCGTGTCATGCAGGGGGATTTGGCTGTTTTCCGGTTCGAGCATGTGGAATCCACCGCTAAGAGTCTGGCTTTCATCGGTTGTTCTGGTTCAGGCAAGACAAGCTCATTGAACCGTATTCTGGCAACCTATCCCCAGTTGATATATCACGAAGCCTACAACTTCACACAGATCGTTTTCCTTAAAATTGACTGCCCGCATGACGGTTCGTTGAAAAGCCTGTGTCATAACTTCTTTCGGGAAATTGACGCGGTACTCGCCACGAATTACGTACGTCGCTACGTGGAAAAACGACATAGCGTAGAAACCTTGATTGCGGTAATGGCACACATTGCCAACACCCACGCAATTGGACTGTTAGTGATTGATGAAATCCAGCATCTGAGTGTTAAGAATTCAGGTGGTGCCGAGCGCATGCTCAATTTCTTTGTCACACTGGTTAATGAAATTTCGGTCCCGGTTGTCATGGTGGGGACACCAAAGGCCAGATCTGTCTTTGAACTGGATCTGCGGTCCGCTCGTCGTGGTGCAGGTTTTGGTTCAATACTATGGGAGCCTTTAAGCAAACCATCAGGCGAGCAGGAGGTATCCCGTACCGAGTGGGGAGCCTTCACTGGCCGTTTGTGGAAGTATCAATGGCTGACTAAAGCATCCCCTGAAGTGACCGATGAGATTAGATATACTTGGTACGAGCTTTCACAAGGCATTATGGATGTCGTCATCAAGTTGTTTGTTTTGTCACAGATCCGGGCTGTTGTCACCGGCATTGAGCGCATTACCCCCGCCTTGATGCGAAAGGTCTACCAGGATGAGCTAAAACCTATCCACCCCATGATTGATGCGTTACGGTCGGGTGATGTGACAAAAATTGCGCGTTACTCAGATCTGACTATCCCCGACGTGGATAGAAAAATACTGGAACTGAGCCACCTGCTGCGTTCCAACCAGGAAAGCATTGATACCGTAGTCAAGTATGGGGGTAATGAACAAGCTGTTCGTTTGCATAATATGCTGGTTGATATGGGGTATGCCTCTGAGCTGCTTGAACCTCTGATCAACAGAGCTTTTGAGGATCATCCAGGCCTTGTGATGAAGGATCTTATGCCGCTGATCCTCTCTTGGTATCAGAGTGCAGAGATAGAAAAGCCAGCGTCATCCACCCCCAAACTTAAGGCGATGAAGAAAGCTGACTGGCATACCCTGGATTCAGAAGACTTGCGCTTTCTATTCTCTCAGTCCGCCAATGAGGAAATCTTCCAGGAATCACTTGGCTGCAACGGCTTGCTTTTTGATGCCCAAGACTGGGTTAATTCCTTTGGGTGATGGCCGTGTTGAATTTTCCTATACCTTACACAGAGGAGTTGATGTATAGCGCCGTGGCAAGAGCGGGTGTCCGGCAAGGGCTGACCAGCCCAAAGCAACTGTTGGATGAGGTCTTCGAATCTCGCAGTATTATCGCAACGATAGACTTACCTAACCATATTGCAACGCTCTCTCGCTGGCTTCCAGAGGAGTTCACACCCGAAAAATTGATCTACAGCCATACTTTATTTCCGCTTTACGCACCTTTTGTTCCAGAGGCTCGACGGCTTCAGTGCATGAATTGGTTGTACCAGGGTTCTCAGGGTGCCGCTCATCTGGCATTAGGAGTTTCCGCCTCTCGCATTAAATCCCCGCGTTTTGTCAGGTACTGCCCCGGTTGCATAGCCGCTCAACGTGAACAATTTTGTGAGTATTTTTGGCGACGAGAATGGCAGGTTGCCGGGGTGGAATCGTGCCCCGAACACGGTGTGTTGATGGATACGCGGATTGCTCGCCCCCTGATTGAACGTCATCGCTTTATCGCTGCTGCACCTGAACACTGTCATGAGACTAAACAGCAAAAGGGAATGGGAGTATCTGATTGGATAACCACTCAGGTGCGACGGTTGTTAGTTCGGCCGGCGCAAGCGTCCCCCAGTTTTGAGCAATGGACAGGGTATTATCGCAGCCTTGCTTATCGACTGGGTTTTTATCGGGGAAAAGCCCAAGTTGACCACTCGGTGATAAAAAATAAGGTATTAAAGGTGTGGCCTGCCGCTTGGTTAATCCGAAACCGTCTGATGCCTCCCAGTTCCGATATTGATGACTCAGACTGGCTGAAAGCAATCTTCCGCAAGCATCGAAAAAGTTTCAATTATCTTCAGCATATTGTTGTTCATCAGGCATTGCTGGATAACCAATGGCAGATAGACGATGTGCTTGATGAAGTTAGCCGGAAACCAACACGTAAAACGCCACAACAAGTTAAGGTTGTGATGCAACAGTCGAGCAGTCAAACGCCAGATCAGGAAGCTTGGCTCGAATTGTTGTCATCTTGTCAACCCCTTCAAGCCAGAAAAAAATCACCAGACTTGTATGCCAGGCTCTATCGGAATCATCGCGACTGGCTGTTGGACGTTAACCATCGTTATGCACAAGACAAGGCAAACCATAACGTACCACGTATTGATTGGGACAAACGGGATCGGGAATATCTGCAAGCACTTCGACAACTGGTTACGTTTTTGAATGCAAATAAACAAGGGCCCAGGCGCTCAAGAACCTACTACCTTAAGTTGCTTGGCAATCTCTCAACCCTTGAGAAAAACCTCCATCAAATGCCATGTACATCGGCATTTTTGGTGGCTAATTCGGAAAGCGTTCCCCAGTACCAGATCCGACGCTTGCAAAATGCCTATGACGATTTACGGGTTCTCTTTGACTCGCCGCCAAGGTGGCGATTGTTGCGAAACGCCGGATTGAGTGAAGAACGAATGATGGAGCCTGCCAGGCAGTATTTGGAAAATTTAGTGGATACGGAACATGAAGTTCAAAGGTGTAGAAAATAACAGTGTTATCCGGGAGATTGGCTCTTTATTTCGCCGCCATGATGGCCCTGATTGGCACATTAATGTCAAACTGGCACCAGGCCAAAAGAAACAATATTTTGGTGTCTCTCAAATTCCGGTCTTAGCAAGACGCAGGGTGGTCAATGCAAGCGAACAACCACGCCCTGCCGGATTCCAGTCCCGTATTGTGATAGAAAATACTCGTCATTGGCGTACTGAACCTATCGAAGCCTGTCCAATTCCGGTGGTAAATCGGCAGGATGATGGACAGCAATGGTGCTTTAATTTTGAATTTGGTGGAACGCAGTATTATCTTCCTCAGCTCGAATTAGCGCGAGTGCTGTTCTTCCACCACGCCTATATAACGCGTTTAGCTTTGATCCCCAACGGACTCTCTCAGGAGTTTGATGTCCAGCGCTTAGATAAGTTGAGCAAGGCGCTCGTCAATATTCTGCCAACCTGCACTCTGCCGCTGTACGTCAGAGGTGACTATGCATTAAGACGGTTGTTAGCCTGGATATTGCTGGATGAGGAAGCTAAGCTGTCTTTTGAAAGTGTTGCCCGCTACCAACTTCAAAACGGTTATGACACAGACAAGTACCGTCTGTGGCGTTTTCAATTTGAACCACCACCGCTCGCAGGTGTTGAGCTGACACTTCGTGGTCATTACGATCAGGAACGAAAAGCGTTTTTTGTGTATGAGATTTATGGTGTTTCTAATCTAACCTGTGATTGTCCCGCCTATGTCGATTTTGTCGATCCCCGATTCGCTGAGAGGCGAGCAGGCCAGGGGTATGCTGTTCGACCGGGCCCGCAATCCGGCCCAGAATTGGAAATTGATGACGAACAAGAGCCAGATACTGATCAAACAGAAATCCGGATTGAAACGCCAGCCGTCGCATTTGAGTTTGCTAATCCTATTCGGACAACTCGCATAGGTAAGAGAAAAGGACAGACTGTCTGTTTGGGCCAGGAGGGCGACTCGTCAGACTCTCCAGAAAATACTGGCTTTGAAGTAAGTACGGATGAGGCCAGTACTCACGGTACATTACCTTCAGCAGATTATGATGGCATGGAAGACAAGAGCGACGACGCACATCTCTATGCGGATAAATTTGAAGCTTTTAACGCTATGGTGCTGCAATTGGTTGGCATGTCGGGTTACCGCCACATCCACAGGGAAATCCGAAAGCTTCCCACTATTGATGGTTACTCCAAACACTTGCTTGCAGATGGTAACCCACGTTGTCTGGCTTTTCATCGAATTGAAAAGGATGGTCAAGAGTACGCATTGATAGAAGTGGATACTTCCGATAATAAGAACAGACTATCGACACTCCTGTTGAAGCCGCATGTCCAATTTGATTGGGAACGCACTCTTCGAGAGTTGGAAATCAGGTTATTAAAAAAATCACTGGCATGGCCTACAACACTAATCAAAAAGCTCTTTAGTGATAGATATAAGCGTGTGCCTCATCCAAAATCATCATCTGAAAATAAAGGATTCCTTGAAAATGAGTCAATTAAACATTGGGCTGAGCGAGTTTATAAGGAGATTAGATTATCGTAACATAACTGTTTTAACAATATAGCAATCGAGAAGCTTATTATCCTGGACTATGATAGCTACTCAAGGCAAAGCTCTTTACTTGAGCTGAGCGAAATCCCATCCGTTGTTCTGTTTGGCTTGGCATTTAATTGAATAAAAAGGAAATTTTTAAAACACATTTTATTGCGACAATACAGTTTGATTCCGCCCTTTTTTCTTTGCCTCATAAAGTGCGTTATCTGCTTTCTTGATAAACATCTCCATAACAATTTCAGTTGTATACCTACTGCTTCTACTTTCTGGCAAGGATGATACACCCAAGCTGATAGTCCACTTTACAATTTCTCCGGCATCACCAGTCACAGATATATCCTCGACGTGCTTTCGAATCCGCTCTGCAAGATTTTTCGCATCAGTTATGTTGGTGTCCGGTAAAATAACGGCGAATTCTTCTCCACCAAGCCTGGCAACTAGGTCAATTTCTCTTGATTGGTTTACGCATAAGTCCGCGAGCGCACAAATAACGCGATCTCCTGTAGGATGGCCGAAAGTATCATTGATGCGTTTAAAATGGTCTATATCAAGTAAGATAAGGGCGCAATCACTGCTTGAGCGAGCACTTCGGCTTGCTTCTGATTTTAGTTTACTATCAAAGTAACGCCGGTTTGCGACACCCGTTAACGGATCTGTTTGAGAGGATTTCTCTAAGGCGAGTAGAAGGTTGTAACGATGATAATAACTCCATGAAAAGACGAGCATAATGAATAAAGCTGAAACGCTCGATTGCACTGAGATCTGGAAATAAACGTTTTGTATCAGCTCATCTAGCACGCCATGGTTTTCGGATAGAACAACAAAGGAAAAAGCAACAGTAAGAAAAAAAATCTGAATGTAGATTGAGAAGCCGATGAGAACAAAAAAGATAAAAAATGGATAGAGTGCAAAATTACTCACTGTTGTCACTAAGTCTTCGCCAGTATGCTCTATTATTCTTATACCGAGATACGCAGAAAAAACCAGCGTTATTAAAATTGTTGCCGTAGCTAATTTCAAACAGCTCGATTTTAAAATAATCCAGGCAGGTATAACTAATAGAAGAAAGTAAAGTCTCAGCTGAAATAACTCACTTTTTATTTCAGGATGTGATTTGTAGTCAAAAATACCTTCGGCAAGCCCCAAAGGAATGAGTATCAGTAAAATCGCAGCTGTATATAACCGATGATCGTTAAATTTTTTGTTTAAATAATCACTACTAAGTTCAAGCTTGCTCAACTGTATTATGGCGGTCAAAGCACTCTCATTTTTATGGAACATCATTTATATCCATACTTCAGTGAGGGGGGCGTTCGTGATATGTGTGTTCATTTTGATTTAACAGCTTTTACTAGCCTGTGCTAACAGTGTAGCCGATATAGTTGAGATAGGTATGGGGATGTGCCTTAATTTGGCGAGGAGTGAAGTTACCCATTATGAGCTTTGGTAACTTTTAAGTAACGGTAGCCAGCCTTGGAGCTGGCTACCAGAAAAGCTTTTGTTTTGTGCCATTACATAAAGGGAAGCTGTTTTTCTTCTCCTATTTGAGTGATCCCCAATGACGCCAAAAATCCAAATAGTAACGAACAGACCAGCAGTGACAAGGTAAACCAAAACATAACAACCTTTCTGTTAGCCCCCATGGCAATTGCAAATGCACCAGCGGCATGGATACCAATCAAAAATGGTCCCAGAAAAGCCAAGCCTGGAACACCAAATTTTTCCATAATTACATGTTTACGATCCGTTATGTCGTGGGCAACTTGCTCAGTTTCGGGCTTATTTCGCCAGCGCTTCATAAATAACTTAACTTTTTCACTGGCATAAATTATGGGTAACAGCGAAAGCAAATTTCCGAAAAAGCCTGCAAGTGCAGCCGGAAACCATGGTAACCCAGCAATAACACCCAATGGGACGGCAATCCAAACTTCGAGCACCGGAATCGCCGCCCCCACAAAGACACTGATATAGAGTAATAAATCATTCATTTAGATCGCCCTTGCTGCTTTTTTTGTGAAGAACAAAACATATAAGCTTGGCACAACGATAAAGGATGCAATGGTGCCTGAAATAAGGCCGCCCATTATCACAACGTTAAACGAGCGCCATAGCGGATCATTGGCGATAAGCAAAGGAAGCAGCCCTAATATAGTGGTTATTTGTGTCAACATAATAGGGCGAAACCGTTGCATTAAAGCCGATTTGAGTGATTCAAGCTCAGATTTTCCTGCGTCTTTCTCGATATCAATTTGTTCGATAATTAGCATAGCATTCGACACAATAATGCCTATTAGGGCGAATATCGCTAAATTTGCCATAAAATCGAAAGGCAGCCTGAAAATGATCAGTGCTAGAAGTAATCCAATGGCACAGAATGGGATGCTTAGCACGATAATTGCCACTTTACGAAACGAGTTGTACTTGTGGATGAACAAAATGATCATCATAAGCACACAAAGTGGCAGGAAAGCAAAAATAGCTTCTGCGGTTACCTCACTCTCTTCAATCTCTCCGCCAAACTCGATTTGCACTTTGCCAGTATTGCGAACTTGCTCCAACGTTTCTGCGATGTTGGAAACCAACTCTTTAGAGGTCATCGCCGGATTAAGCGCTGTCACTGTCAGGGTTGGCCGTAAGTTTCTTTTCTTCACAATCGACGGATGAAACTCAGTATCAACGCGAGCTATTTCTGATAAATACACTGTTTTGTCAGATGATTGGGAAAAAATCTGAATATTATTTAATTGCGACAGTGTCGCGTTATCTGTTGGCATTGCCAGCATAATAGGCAGAAAGAATTCTCCTTCCCGAAGCTCAGATGTACTCTCTCCGAGAGTATTTTTCCTAAGAGCGGAAAAAATGTCTTCTCGTGTGACTCCGGCATAGCTTGCTGCGGCTTGGTCTACATTTACCACTAAGCTGGGGATAGGTTGTTCCCAGTCCTGTTTGATGTTAATCGTCCCATGTACGTTGCTAAGCGCCTCTTGAATCGTTGCAGCAGCCTGTAATAAATCACTATGGTTGTTGCCGATGATTCTAACGGCTGCTTCGCCTGGAGGCGTGGAGCCCATGAAAAACGGGTTGATCCCGAGCTTGGCATAGGGGAAAACGGGGGGCATCTCAGCCCTAAGTTGGCTTACAAAGGCCGCAACATTGGTTTCTTTACTAAGATTGACAACAAAGTAAGCGGTATGCGGAGCCGGATCTGGCGGATTCAGGCCCAGGATAAAGCGTGGTCCTCCTTCACTAACATACGCAGTAGCGCCTGTAATCTGCGGAAAACGTTGTTCCTCTGCAAGCCATCGCGTCATTTCTTGTGCAACTTCAGCTGTGCGGTTTGCAGGCGTGCCCGCTGGGAGCTCAAGGGATATTTGCATTTGTGAGCGCTCAGACGGTGGAAAGAATGCCTCAGGAATAGTCGCAGATAAAAATAACGATAGGATAAGGCTTGCTGTCGCACCTGCTAAAAATGCTTTTGGCCAGCTGATGACTTTGTCCCAAAAGCGAGACATGATCAACATTAAGCGCGAGAGCTTACTTTGCTCAGATGTGTTTTTCCCTTTCCTGATAGACCACTGCGCCAAAATCGGCACCAGCATAATGGCAACAAACCAGGAAATGATCAGCATTACGCCAATGACGATGGTTAGCGTCTGCATATAAATCGCAGTGATATTATCGGTGAACATAGGTGGGGCGAATGCCAGGATAACCGTTAGGCTAGCAATCAGCATTGGCGTACCCAGTGTCTTTCCGGCGTGTAAGGCTGCTGATTTCCCAGACTCACCTTGATTAATACGTTTTGAGATATCCTCAACAATCACCATCGGGTTATCAACCAAGATCCCAAGTGCAATGATAAACGAGGCGATACTAACCTCATTAAGCTCAACACCAAGCACACGTAAAACGACTAACGTCATAATGCCTGTAATGGGGACAGCAAGTCCCACCAGTGAACCCGCACGTATTCCTAGCGCAATGACTGTTACGGCTGTAACCACCAAAATGGTTTGTAACAGCGTTGATATCATTGATGATATCACTCGGCTTACGACTTCACCCTGGTCGGTAATGATTTTCAATTGAAAGCCAGCGGGTAAATCGTATTCCCACTGCGCTATTTGTGTGCGAAGGCGATCATTGAAATCGACCATGTTAACGCCTGGTGTCATATAACCTGCAACAACAATAGCCTGCCCCCCATTTAGATAGGCGGCGGTATTAAGCGGTTGTGCCGTTGACCTTATTACATCAGCTAGCGTGTCAAGTGGTAACTGGCTGCCGTCTTGCAGCACAATAGGGATCGCTTTAATATCCTCGATAGAGTTATAGCCGCCTCTGACATAAATACGACTCTCCTGGTCGCTAAAATTCACTCTGGCAATATCATCAAGCGAATTGTTTTTATGCAATTGCAGGTAGATATCATTTGGCTTGATCGAAAATTTGGACGCAGCAAAAGGCTTTAGATTGATAGTCACTTGCTCCTCGGTGACACCATGCAAGGTGACTTTATCCATACCAGGAATATCGTAAAGAAAATCCCGCAGCTCACTGGCTTTATTTCTAAGTTGCTCAAACGTGTGATTGGGGGCACTAATTGCAACAGTCATCACGGCAACGGCGTCATAACTATCGTTAACAAAAGGCCCAGACACACCATCGGGAAGTGAGTTTTGCACATCCTGCATTTTCGCTCTGGCTCTGAGCCATGATTGCGCGTAATCTGGTGTTCCGTCCTTAATCTCCAAAGAGATATGGATCTCTCCGGCACGAATAGACGTCGTGATATTTTTAGTTTCTTCCAGTTCACGCAAAGCACGTTCAACCGGGCGCGCCAATAGCGATTCCGTTTGATAAATATCTAAGCCAGGGTGATAGGCGGTAATCACAGTGACATTTAGCGGTAGTGTGGGCTCTTCCTGAGATGGGTAACTCGGGTATAACGCCAACCCTATGCTCGTAAGCATAAAAAACAGAAAGAGCACTAAACGGCTGTTAGCAAGTGAGAAGCCTGTAATGGACATTAACGCGTCTCCCCTAAAACACGAACCTGTTGCCCGTCACTGATAAAGGCCGCTCCGGCTGCTACGTATCTCTCTCCGAGTTTCAACTCAGCATTAATAATGTAGCCTGTAGGTTGAATATCGATAATTTGTACAGGTTTTTTACTAACGGTATTGGACTCACCGTTAAAAGAGTATAAGAAAGCACTGTTACTTGTTGCTTCAACATAAACTGCGCCGTGAGGAACCAAGAGAACGTTTTCGCTATTCTTCAGTCGATAGTTCACTGCGACCACGATACCTGGCGGTAAAAAATTGCCCTCTGGCACTTGTATACGCAGTTTAACCGGCAAGCTTAAACCATTACTTGCTCGCTCTGCGATGTGGGACACCTCAGCCTCAAAAGACTTCCCTTGATGACTAATACTGATGACCTGTTCATTTGTAGAACGTAGAGCATTTGCCAAAGATACAGGGATTGATGATTCAACAATAAGTTGGGCTGAACTGTCGAAAGTAAAAATGACCTGATTCTGAGCGACCTCTTCAAAGGGTTCAACTTGCCTGGTAGAGACAACACCATCATAAGGGGCTTTTATTACTGCTTGAGAGAGTTCTCTTTCTGTGAGTCTGACTCTAGTTTGTGCTTCACGCACAGAGGCTTGAGCGGTTAAAAAAAGCGTTCTAGCAGCGTCTAGATCTTGCTGTGAAACTGCATTATTTGATTTGAGGCGATTAAGCCGTTCAAAGTTTGCTTGGTGCTCTTCAAGCGCGATCTGCGCTTTTGAGGCTTCAGAACGGGCGTTATCGACCGCGAGTTGATAAGGCTCAAGATCCAGTGTCGCCATGATATCGCCCGCTTTTAACCGGCTACCAATATCTACCAGCACCTTTTGCACTTTGCCAGGAACGCCAAATGAGAGCTGCGCTCTGCTCTCTGTTTGTGTTATTCCAGAAAAGCGAGATTCTTGGTAATGCGCGTTTGCACCTACTTCATTGAGCGTAACCACTCGAATGTTCTGCTCAGTGGGCTCAGGTATACTTTCACTGCTGCAACCCTGGAATAGGACAAGCAGGCTAACCAATGCATACTTGCTGAATTTCTTTAATAATATAACTGATCGTTCGAGTATATAAAGTGGCGAATTCATATCAAACCCTCTTGAGGTATGGCTTAAATATTAATTACTTTTTTGGTGTAAGAAGGGTCTGAACAAGCTGACGTAAAAGCTCCCGCGAATACTCGATATCCGCAGTCGCTATCTGGCAGGACAAACCATCAATGTAGGCAAAGATATAGTGGGTTATCTGCTCGGGTGTGAGCAAATAACTTGCCTCATCTTTATCCTGTAATTTCTTGATCATGGCACAACAGGTGTCAAAGAGCTCTTGACCTGAATCCTGTACCGCTTTCTTAATTTCTGGGTTTCTGGATGACTCTGCGAGGATCTCCAGATACATAATAGTTCCTGTTTTATCGCCTGTGAGATAGGCCTCTTGCTCCAAAGCATCCATAAAATCACTAGCGCTTTCAATTCTTCTCAAGGCATCGAGATCTCTTGAAGAATAGCGTTTGGCGATTTCCAGAATGAGTTCATTTTTTGAGGAAAAGTATTGATAGAGGCTTGCCTGGCTGACTTTTGCAACACGAGAAATCTCCGCCATGCCAGCGCCATGAAAGCCTTTTTTAACAAAGCATTGCACGGCACCATCAAGAATGGCCTCGATTTTAGCCTCTCGAGCTGCATAATTAACTGGACGACCTAAATTAGACATAAAAGCACCACTTACTTTAGTGAGTGGTCAATCATATAAATGGCGGTGATTCTTGTCAACTGATATCGGGTGACGTAGAAGTGGATTTTTCTGAATGTTACTATCTTTATTATTTTTATAAAAATAGCTTTAGGGTTTTACGGGCAATTTGTTACCAACTTTATTAATTTACAAAGACTATTATCTTATTGATTAATAGGCTTCGGAGAGCAGTAAGTTTCTAACTTTATTTGATTACCACAGCAGTTGGATGAATAAAGCGCTTTACAAGATGCGGCAAATAGCCGCATCTTATGCGCCATCGCTGCGTTGCAGCACATAGTTAGTGTGCTTATTATCGTGGCGGTATTCTCTAACCCTGCCAGGATCACGCTGCTATGAAACCACCTAACGTCCTTGCAACTCGGCATCCCGCTTGCCGCGTTGCTTGGTTGTTGACCGCACTCTGCCTCTTCGCTTTTCCTTCTCTTGCTTTTGCTGCTGCTGGCCCCCTCGATCTCACCACCTCACTTGCCGGTATTGTCTCCGTGACCATTTTCATTCTGGCCTATGCCCTGGTCATGAGTGAAGAAATCATCCACATGCGTAAATCCAAACCGGTTCTGGTGGCTGCTGGCCTGATCTGGGCCATGGTCGCGTGGGTCTACGTACAAGCAGGTATGCCCCATGAGGCAGAGAGCGCCTTCAAAGAGACGCTGCTCGAGTATACCGAGCTGCTGCTGTTCCTCCTGGTGGCGATGACGTACATCAACGCCATGGAAGAGCGTCGTGTGTTCGATGCACTGCGTGCGTGGCTGGTGCGCAAGGGGTTTAGCTACCGGAGCCTATTCTGGATTACCGGCTGTTTGGCGTTCGGTATTTCGTCCATCGCCAACAACATGACGACTGCCATGCTGATGTGTGCGGTGGTGCTAAAGGTCGCCGAGGGGGATAACAAGTTTATCAGCCTCTGCTGTGTCAACGTGGTGGTGGCGTCCAACGCAGGCGGTGCGTTTAGCCCGTTTGGTGATATCACCACGCTGATGGTGTGGCAGGCAGGACAAGTGCCCTTTGAAGGCTTCTTCGCGTTATTAATACCCGCGATAGTAAACTTCATGGTGCCTGCGGTGATCATGAACTTCTTCCTGGTTAATCGTCAGCCAGCTGCGCTCACCGAGAACGTATGGTTGAAGCGGGGCGCTCGGCGCATCATCGTACTGTTCTTGATCACCGTGGCGATCTCGGTGCTGTGCCACTCGATTCTGTACCTGCCGCCCGCTATGGGCATGATGTTTGGTCTAGGCCTGCTGCAATTCTTTGGCTATTACCTGCGTCGCAGTTTGCCCCGTTCGCTGGAGCGCAAACGTGAGCGTTACTCCCGCCGCGGAGATTGGAAAAAGCTGGAGCAGCTAGGCAGCGTGGTGCCGTTCGATATCTTCAGCCGTATCGCCCGCTCCGAGTGGGACACGCTGCTGTTCTTCTACGGGGTGGTGATGTGTGTGGGTGGCCTGGGGTTCATGGGCTATCTCAGCCTGCTTTCGGAAACGCTTTACGGCGGCTGGGACCCGGTGTGGGCCAACGTGGTGCTGGGGCTGATCTCAGCGGTGGTGGATAACATTCCAGTGATGTTCGCCGTGCTCTCCATGGCGCCGGATATGTCGGAAGGCAACTGGCTGCTGATCACTCTGACAGCCGGTGTGGGGGGCAGCCTGCTCTCCATGGGATCGGCTGCCGGGGTAGCGCTGATGGGGCAAGCCCGTGGTATCTACACGTTTGCGGTGCATTTGCGCTGGGTGCCCGCTATTTTGTTAGGTTACGTAGCCAGTATCGTGACACACCTGCTGATCAACGCCAGTCTTTTCTAAGGCGGTTGGCTATCCTGCCTAGCCGCTTGGTTAGGCAGGCCAATAAAAACGCCCCTTATCGTTGGATAAGGGCGTTTCGTTAGGAGCTTATATGTCGACAGGCGGCGTGGCATTTAAGACTACGCGCCTTGGTGGCTTATAAGTCGTGGCCGGTAATGACTTGGCAGATATCGGCGAAGCTGCGTGCCATGGGAACCACCGTCGTGGGTGGTTGGGTATTCAAACGACTACCCATGGCCGACTGGATATCAGTGGCAGAAATGATGCCTCTTACGCTGAGCTCCTGGTTTGGCTTGCGCTCGGTAATCAACAGATGCTGCTCGGTAAAGCTTTCCATTGATAACACGAGGTCTTCGATGGTGAGCGATGCCAGCTGCTCCAGCGGCATGGCGCTGAGTTTTTCCCAGGGCGTCATGATCATCGCGGCGGTGACTTCCGAACGCTCAAGATTGCGCTGCTGCATCGCCAAGTTGATGCGCCGAGTGCCAATCACCTCTTTGGCGGTGAGCACGCCAATGCAGTGAGCCTGCTTGTCCATGACAAACAGCAGACGAACACCGCCGTGACGCATTTTAAGGTGGGCGTCATCAATCGGAGTGTCTCCGGCAATAGACTGCGGCATGACCTGGGTAAAATCGGTCAGTACGGTCATTGCCGGGCTGTCCGGGGTGAGCTGCTTGGGTGCCGGAGTGGTGAGTAGCGGGGTAGCACCGAATTGAACAAGCGGCTTATGAGAATGCAGTGTTTGGTTCATCGAGGGGTACCTCCGTGGTTGTGAAGAAGCAGGTCATTCACCACGCGCCTGCTTTGTACCTTCACATTTGCACGGAATTCTTATCACAATCTTAAGACATCCCCCGTGTTACATTTTTTCTCATTCTTTTGTCTGGCGCTGCGTCAGCGCATCTCTTGCCACGACCGCTCTCACCCTTAGACCGCCGTTTGGGGCATCCTCCAACCGCAGCAACCCTTCGTGGCGTTTGACCAAACGCTCGACGATGGAAAGCCCGAGCCCCGCACCCGCTCCCGGGCCTGCACGCTGGAAGCGTTCGATGACCCGACTGCGCGCTTGGGCGGGGATGCCCGGACCTTGATCGTCGACCATGATCGTCATCCCCTGGGGAGTCGCGTCGAGCGTCACCGTGATGGTGCTCTGATCTGGAGAATGCTGTATCGCGTTACCCACCAGGTTTTGTATCAGCGTTTCGATGGCGCCGGGCTCCTCCTCCATACGCCAGTCGGCGTGCTCATCGGCATCGAGCAGCAGCTGTTGCTGGCGTTCGGCGGCCAGTGGCGAGAGCTTGGCCAGGGTTTCCTGGGTTTCCAGCAGGACGTTGGCGTAGCGTAGCTCTGGCAGCGGCTCCTCTTCGGGATCGAGGCGCGCCAGAGTAAGCAGCTGGGACACGAGACGCGTCGAGCGAGCCACCCCGCTGCGCAAGTGATGCAGCGACTCTTCACGATCTTCGGCGTTATCGGCCGCCAGGGCGTTCTGGGCATGAAGATCCAGCACGGCCAAGGGAGTGCGCAGCTCGTGGGCGGCATCGGCAATGAAGCGCTGTTCGCGCACGCGCAGTTGGCGCAGCCGCTCCAGCAGTCGATTCAGGGCGCCAGCGATGGTGCCCAACTCCTGGGGCATCGGATAGAGCGGTAATGGTTTGAGATTGTGCGGATCGCGGTTACGGATCTGCTCGGCCAGGCGAGACAAAGGTGCCAGCCCCCAGCCAATGGACCACCATAGCAGCAGCGTTAGAAAGGGCAGCCCGATGAGGTCGGGCATCAGGGTACGCAGCGCCACGGCGCTGATCAGCTCGCCACGCACGTCCTCGCGCTCGCTGACGACCACCCGTTTGGTGCTGTTGGGAACATCCAGCACGTACACGCGCCAAGCATACTCATTGACCGTGAGCGTCGAGTAACCGGCGGGTTGCTGAACCAATGGGGTGTGCGGCGCGCTGGCAGAGCGCAGCAGCAGACGGTCCTCTTCCCATAATTGAAAGGCGAGCTTGCTTTCGTAGCGATGGCCCGCAAAGCGTTTATCCGACTGCTCGGCGCGAAGCAATGCCTCTTCGAGGCTGTTCAGCAGAATGTCGCGGTCGTCATCGGGTAGCGGTGCTTGCAGCAGCCCTTCCAGCAGGCGCGCATTTTGGGCCAGGCTGGCATCGTAGAGTTCTTCGATTTCGTGCGCGGCATAGCGGTAGCTGATGAAGCCAATGACCAGCATGCTGACGCCAAACACCAAGAGTGCCAGCCCCAGCGTGCGTTGACGAATCGATGTCATGCCTCGTCCTTAGCGGGTTTGTCCATGACGTAGCCAATGCCGCGCACCGTGCGGATGGCATCGGAAAACAGCTTTCGCCGCAGATGGTGAATATGCACCTCGATGGCATTGCTCTCGACGTCCTCTTCCCAGCCGTAGACGAGCCGCGTGAGCGTGTCGCGGGTGAAGACGCGGCCGGGATGGCTCATGAACTCCTGCAGTAGCGTCAGCTCGCGGCGAGATAGCGTTACGGACGCCCCCTGGTAGCCAACGTGCAGCGTATGAGGATCTAGCGTAATCCCCCGATAGGTGAGCAGGCTGCTGGTTTGTCCTTGACTGCGCCGTAACAGAGCGCGCAAACGGGCCTTGAGCTCAGCCACCTCGAAGGGTTTGATGAGGTAGTCGTCGGCCCCTGCGTCGAGCCCCGCGATGCGGTTATCCACCGCATCGCGGGCAGTGAGAACGAGAATGGGAACGTGACTGCCGTGACGACGCACGGCATTCAGCACTTCCATGCCGTCCAGGCGCGGTAATCCCAGGTCAAGAATCACCGCATCGAACGGCTCGCCCTCGGTGAGCGCATTGAGCGCGGTCGCCCCATCGCTCAGGTGGTCCACGGTGTAGTGTTCGGGCTTTAACGCCAAACGGATACCCGAGGCTAAGCTAGGGTCGTCTTCTACCAACAAAATGCGCATAAGGCTCCTTGTTCTATCGGGGCTATTCTAGCTCAGCGAGTAGCTGACGTATCTCGCCACGGCGGCCGCTATCGGCCAATTCGCGGCCCTCTCTGGGCGGTGCCAAGAGCGCACTCTCCAAGACTTGGCGTGCTTCGGCATCGCGGCCTTGCTCATGTAAATAGTCGCCCCAGAAATAGAGGCTGTCGATCCCTTCGGGATTAATGGCCAAAGCGCGCTGCAAATGCCACTCGGCTTTCTTGTCATCGCCGAACCCAATCGGCCAGCCGGGTACTTGGTAGTAGAGCGCTCCCAAGCTGGTATACGCCGAGCCTTCGAGCGCCAGCGGATCGAGCTCGAGCGCCGTCTCGAACTCTCGTTTGGCTTCCTTCACCAGTCCCAGCGCGCCCAGCCCACCATTGGCCCCCGCTTCGCTGGAGCGAACGATACCTGCCCAAATATGCAGCTCGGCAGCTTCCGGATAGCGCTCGACCCACTGGTCGGCGTAATCCCCTAACTGGCTCAAGGCGGCTTCTTGCTGCTCCTGTGGTAAGGCGTATTGAATCTCTGCCCAGCGCTGTTGTAACTCTGCTAGGGTGTCGGCGACTGTCGGCGTGTCGAGGTCGCTGGCAACGCTGGGCAGGCTGAACAGTCCAACAGCGGTGGCGAACAGCGTGCGACGCAAAGCCTTCGTAGTGAACATGTCGATCGAACGCGTCATGGTGTGGGCTCCTTCGAAGTCACAAAGCGGCGAATCATGGGAAGTTGACGTAGCAGGGCGCGATCCACCGCGCCTGGCCAAAGGGAGTTCAAGCGGGTAAAGAAACGCTCCTGTCGACCAATTTGCAGCTCCTCGCGGCGATGTTCGACAGCCCGGACGATTGCCAGCGCCACCGCGCTGGGCATATCGACGGCGTTACCCAGCGCTGCGTTGAGTGCCTCGGTTTGTGGCGAATTCATGGCGGTACGGGTCGCTCGGGGCGCGATATACATGACGCGCACACGAGTATCGGCAAGCTCCCGGCGTAGTGCTTGGCTAAAACCACGTAGCGCAAACTTGGTCGCGCAATAGGTGACTTGGCCGGGGTAGCCCAGCCGGCCAAGGGTCGAGCCAATGGTGATAATCGTCGCTTGAGGGCAAGCCATGAAGTGGGGAAGCAGCGCCCGAGTGAGCTGCAGCGTGGCGGTCAGGTTAATGGCCACCAAGTTCTCGATATCGCTATCGCTGGTGGACTCAAAGAACCCCTGCTGGTTACTACCGGCGGCATTAATCAACATGTTGCAGTTTGCTGCGTGAGCTGCACTGATGAGACGGCTACGGTCATTGGCGTTGGTTAAATCAGCGCTAACGGCGGTGATGTGGTTGGGGAAACGGTCGATTAGTGCGGTCAGTGCGTCTTGTTTACGGCCACTTACCAGTAGGTGTGCCCCCCGCTGCGCCAGCGCTTCGGCAAGCGCCATACCAATGCCGCCGCTGGCCCCGGTGATTAAAATCCGCTGGCCCGGCCATCCGCCGGGCAGCCTATTTTTTCTAGGCCAACGCAGGCTAGGCAAGCGCATAGCTAAGTTCCTCCACTGTGCTGCTGCCCTGACAGCGGGCTTCGATACCTCTAAACATTGCGCCATACAGGCGGTAGAACATGTTGGCGCTATCAATCACCACGGCGAGGTCGTCGGCGCCTAGCTGATTGATCTGTTCTTCAAAAAAAGCCAAGTGGCCGATATCCAGGCTGCCGTGGGAGGTCAGGTAGCGCACGGCATTATCGGGTAGTGAAAGGCTCGCCTGTAACCGCTCGGCGGCTTGGGTGGCAAGTGCGGTACTGGTGCCTTCTAACACCTGCACCATGCCGAAAAATGCCACCGGATTGCCGTGTTCTACCGCATCACGAATCCATGCCACCATTAGCCGGGTGGCGGGGTCTGGCAGGGCGGCAGCGGCGGTATCCGCATCCCCACCTGCGGCGCGGATATCGTCCAGGATCCATTTTTCATGACCATGCTCCTCTTCGATATATTCCACCAGCGCCGTGCGTAACCAGTCGAGCCGGTCGGGCAAGCGTGCGCCGCAGGCCATCATTAGCGGCACGGTGAAACGTACGTGGTGATACGCCTGGCCTAAAAAGGCGAGATACTCCTCTAAAGTGACATTGCCCGCCAGAGCACGGGTAACGATAGGAGTGGTCAGCAGCCAGTGACGGGCGTCTTGGGTAGCGTCTTGAAGCTGTTGGTAAGCAGTCATAGTGTTACTCCTTCAGGTGTGTCGGCCACGACGGCCCTTAGCCAGTGGCCGTAGGCGGCTAGCAGGGTGTCGCGGCGTAGGCGGCCGTTTGCCGTGAGTTGTTGGTTGTGAGGGGTAAAGGGAGCGGCCCGTTGCCACTCATGTACCTGGGCGTAGTCGGGTAGCGTGCGATTCACTGCGTTGAGGGCAGCGTCTATTTGGGTATTGGTGATATGGGCGGCAGCGGGCACGATCAGTGCTCGGTTAGCGGGCAAGGCCTCGCCATACACCATGGCTTGGGCAATGGCAGGCTGCGTGCAAAGCTCGCCCTCTACCCATTGCGGGTTGACGTTACGACCATAGGTGGTAATAAAGACCTCCCGCTGGCGGCCATTGAGCGCGATGGTGTCGTCTTGCCATTGGCCCATATCCCCCGTGGCATACCAATCGCCGCAAGGCGCTTCGCCGACATAACCCAGCATTAAGGCACCGCGAATATGCAGTTGGCCTTCATGATCAATACGAACTTCAGCGTGGGGCAGCGGGCGGCCAACGCCGCAACTTGGCTCGCCAGGGCGATTAAGACACACCACCGAAGTGCCTTCAGATAACCCATAGCCTTCATAGACAGGCCATCCGCCTTGCTGAGCGTGAGTGAGCAGGGTGTTGGCCACCTGCGCGCCGCCCACCGCCACAAAGCGCAGGCTGTCGGGCGCCGTTTGGGTCTGGCTGACCAGCGCTTGAAGCAGTTGAGGCACCAAAATCATGCTGTGGGGTTGGTGGTGCTCAATGGCCTCAAGGGCGAGCAAAGCGTTAAAACCGCTGGCCCCCTGCCAGCCTAGCGTGGCCATACCCGGTAAAATGCTGCAGGCGCCTAGCCATAGCGGTAGATAAAGCCCGCCGATATTTTCCAGCAGCGTTGAGAGTGGCAACATGGCTAAGTGGCGGCGTATATCAAGCGGAGCCACGACCTCAGCCAAACTTTCGGTAACGGTTAATAGCGCCGCATTATTTAGACACACCCCCTTGGGCGTGCCGCTGGTGCCCGAGGTAAAGGTGATGCGAGTGGTGCCTGCGTGTAACGCAGGAGGTTGATTAACCCGACGCTGAGCGATGGCTGAGTCGTGGGTAGCCTGAAAACCGTAAGGCTCACCACCGTGACCAATCCAGCTATCTAACCCCGCCTGCTGAACCACGTGGCGGCGCTGCTGCTCACTGAAAAATGCTGGAATAGGCACCGCCGCACACGCCTCAGCCATTAGGGCTAAATCCCACAGAGCCCACTCCAGCCCGTTATCCAGCGCTAGGGCAACACGTTGGGCATTCACAGTGCGTAAACGCTGGCGCCGTTGGGCGACGTGGTGAATAACATCCGCATACGACAACGTCTGCTCGCCATCGCTAAGTGCGGTACGCTGTGGAGTGTGCTGGGCGTGGTGGGCAATACGCACCATCAGCGCATTAGGCAAGGCGGGCATGCAGCACCTCTTCAACGGCGATTTCAGTGAAGGTTGGCCGCGCTTGAAGCGTGTGCATGGCGTGGCGAAGATCACCGGCCATTACCCATGGGCGATGCTGGTAATAACGCCCCCAGAGATGCGACTCTTCCCCCAGACGGGTAGGGTCGGCAGGAGTAATGGGTTGTGGCTCAAGGCCTAAACGCCGCAGGCCGTTGGCGACTTCAGGCGTGGCGGTAAACAGCAGCCACGCGATGCCTTCTGCCGCCAATTGGTGGGCTAAATAAATGAACAGCTGCCGCTGTAAACCTGGGCGCAGGCTGGCTAAGTTACCAATTTCAGCAATATCCTTGCGGGCAAGTGACTGATGAAATCGTTGGTTAAGAACGTCTTCGGCTTGACCATTCAAGTAGCGCTCTAAAAAGAGTGGCCCACTGGTGGCAAGGCGTAGTCCCACCGCGGCTTGCGGTTGCTCCTCCTGCCATAGCCCAAATAAGCGGGGCAAAAAATGCTGGATATAGGCGTTATGCTGTTGAGCAAAGCGCTGCTGAATAAGCTGTTGAAGCGTCGCTTTTTCCTGCCAACTGAGTGCTTCATGCCATTGCAGCGTTGCGTGCGGAGTGGGAAGGGAACGTAGGCGAGCCATCAGGTGATCTCCATCGTGTGTTCCGACACTCTGGGCGTGATAACTTAACGAAAGCTTAAGCTGGATAAATATTTATTCCTGATTTGACAGAACAATGGTGGCGGGTGAAGAGCTAATGACGTTACAGCAAGCACTACCCTTCCAGGCCATACAGTGCCCGCCTTCACGGCGGCGCGAGGCACTGCTGCAGCTTGCCGCCGCTCATGATCCTGCACAGCAAGCAGCGCTCAGCGCTGCCATCAAGGCGATGTACCATCAACCCGAAGATCACTGGGATGGGCTTTGGATCACGCTTGAGGCAGGCCAGCTAACCGGGGCTATCTGGGTGCAACGCCTGCCCATGAACATGGCGCAGCTGTGGTTGCCGAAAACAGAGAAAAAGTATGCTGATGCACTGCTATATGCCGCTCGCCGGTGGGTAAAAACGCACAATATCCGCCTGTGTCACGTAGAGCTGCTACCCGAGGCACCTGTATCAGAAGCACTGCTCATCGAGCACGGTATGCAGTGTTTGGCCTGCTTGGAACGTTTAACCAGCGGCCGTCGTGAGCGGCGTTTAGCAATAGGCGAGGCGACGCCATTATGGCTGCAACCCTTTGGCGAGCTTTCCCCACCAGAACAGCTGGCCCTATTGGCAGCGGTAGGGCAGGATTCGCTGGATAGCCGACCCCTGCGCGACGTACTCTCTATCGAGGAGTTATTGGCGGGGTTTTATCAGCAGGACCCACAAGCACCGCAACACTGGTACGCCGTTAATTATCAAGGGGCTGTGATCGGTGTACTGTTGCTGGCATCCCATCTGGCATCAGGGCACTGGGAGCTGATGTTAATGGGGTTAACACCTAAATGGCGCGGCCAAGGCTTGGGCCGTTCGCTGTTAAATAAAGCCCTAGCGCTTGCTCAGCAGGCGGGTGCGCAGGAGGTGGTTTTAGCGGTCGACGCGGTCAATTTGCCCGCTAAGCGGCTTTACCAGCAGGCGGGTTTTGAGCGCTACGCGCAGCAGCATTTACTAGCGTGGAAAGGTGGTGTTGAGCGTGGCTGTGACAGCAGCGAAGCGCCGAAATAGCGCGCAGATAGTAAGCGTTGGTTGGATAGGGCGCTTAGTAGCATTTTCTTACCCTTTGTGTTCTCGGTATACTAACGCTCATGCACGTCTTGGCGTCTCGGCTGCACATCGTCAATGTTGGCGCTGCCCGCACACAGGGGTTAAGACAGAGCTTAAAAAAGAGCTTAAGACCAAACGTTTGATGACAATACTCAAGAGGTGGTGAGAGTGAAAGTTAAGCTGATCATGAGCGGGCTGGTGGCCCTTGGTGTCATGGCGAGCACATCCAGTGTGTATGCCCAAGATGATGCCGCACGTGCTGCGATTGCCGAGCGTTTGGCGCCGGTAGGGCAACTCTGTTTACAAGGCCAAGACTGTGGCACCGCAGCAGCACCGCCGGCAGCGGCCAGCAGTGGCGGTGATATCGATGGCGAGGGTATTTACAACAGCATCTGTATGGCGTGCCATGAAACGGGGGCTGCAGGCGCACCCATTCGCGGCGATGAAGCGGCCTGGGCTCAGCGTATAGAGCAAGGTTTCGCAACGCTGCTAGAGCACTCGATTAACGGTATTGGCGCAATGCCTGCCCGCGGTGGTAACCCCAACCTTTCCGATGAAGAAATGGAAGCGGTGACCGCCTATATGGTTGAGCCGGTAATGGACGTGCCTGCATTAGGTGGCGGCGAAGAAGAAGCGGCTGCTGAGCCAATGGAAGCGGGCGCCAGCGACGACATGGTTGCCGCCGACGATGCCAGTACTGAAGAAGCTGCCAGCGGTGCTAGCGGTTTAGACGGTGAAGCGCTTTATTCCAGTGTTGGCTGTGTGGCTTGTCACGCTGCAGGCGTTGCCGGTGCGCCAATGATTGGCGATGCTGACGCTTGGGCCCCGCGTATTGAGCAAGGCGTTGATGCGCTTTACCAAAGCGTGTTTAACGGCAAAGGTGTCATGCCGCCACGCGGTGGTAGCAGTGCCTCTGATGAAGAGATTATGGCCGTGGTTGATTACATGGTCGCTGAAGCGGAGTAATTACATCACTTAGCACCCGTGTAACCAGTGTTATCCACAGGCGGGTTTTCAAAACCCCCTGTGGATATTTTTTTGCGCTCTTTTTAACAATAAGCGCGTTAACGAGTTAAACGCTAGCCGCGTACCTACCCAAGCAGCGAGCGCAGCCCGGCAATGGCATCTTTGCCGCGCGCCTGTTTCTTCTCTGGGTCTTCTTTATCCGCGCGGCCTTCCCACTCCAAATCTTCGCCGGGCAGCTCGTCTAAAAAGCGGCTGGGCGCGCAGTCCATCAATTCGCCGTAGGCTTTACGCTGGCGGGCGAGCGTCAACGTTAGCGTGCGCCGCGCCCGGGTAATGCCCACGTAAGCTAGCCGCCGCTCTTCCTCTACGGTGCCCGTCTCAATGGCGTTGCGGTGGGGCAGCAAATCCTCTTCCAAGCCCATTAAATACACATGCGGGAACTCCAGGCCTTTTGAGGCATGCATGGTTAATAGCTGCACGCGGTCGGAGTCATCCTCTTCCGCCTGCTGCTCAAGAATATCGCGCAGCACCAGGCGGGAAATAGCGGCTTCTACGCTATCGGTTTCTGTCGCGGTGGAATCGGTAGCGTCTTCTGGGTCGCGGTTGAGCGACTTTTCTAACTGGTCGATCAGAATCCATACGTTGGCCATGCGCCGCTCGGCGACGGTGGGCGCGCTGGCGTTTTGATACAGCCAGGCCTCGTAATCCATATCGCGCAGCATGTCACGAATGGCGGCAATGGCATCGCCCTGGTCCATCCGCTTGCGTACACCATCAATAAAGTGCGTAAAGCGCGATAGCCGCTCCACGGCGCGGGTAGGCAGGGTTTGCTCAAGCCCTAGCTCATGGCAGGCGGCAAACAGCGAAATCGAGCGCTCGGTGGCGTAGTTGGCGAGTTTCTCTACCGTTCCAGGGCCCACTTCACGGCGCGGCACGTTCACAATGCGTAAAAAAGCGTTGTCGTCCGCGGGGTTAATCAGCAGGCGCAGGTAAGCCATGGTGTCTTTGATCTCGTTGCGCGAGAAAAACGACGTGCCGCCTGAAAGCTTGTAGGGAATCTGATAATGCTGCAGCTTGAGTTCTAATAGCCGTGCCTGGAAGTTGCCGCGATAAAGCACCGCAAAATCGCGCCACTCGGCCTTTTCCTTAATACGCCGGGTGAGCATTTCGCTGGCAACGCGTTCCGATTCGGCCTCTTCATGGCGATTCACGATCACTCGAATAGATGCGCCGTCGCCCATATCGGACCACAGCGTCTTTTCATAAACGTGGGGGTTATTGGCAATCAGGGCATTGGCCGCGCGCAATATCGTGGCGGTAGAGCGGTAGTTTTGCTCAAGCTTGATCACTTTCAAGCGCGGGAAATCTTCGCCCAAGGTAATCAAATTTTCAGGCCGAGCGCCGCGCCAGGAATAAATCGACTGATCATCGTCGCCTACCACGGTAAAGGTAGAACGCTCCGCCATGAGTAGCTTTACCAGCAGGTACTGGGAGACGTTGGTGTCCTGATATTCATCCACCAGCATGTAGTGAATTTTGCGCCGCCAGCGCTCTAGCGCTTCTGGGTCACGCTGCAGCAGCACCACCGGCAGCAGAATCAGGTCGTCGAAATCTACCGCGTTGTAGGCTTTTAGGTGGCGCACGTAGGCTTCATATACGCGGGCGGCAAAGTGCTCATCGTCATCCGCCGCAAACGAGAGCGCGTCGCTGGGCAGCACTAAATCGTTCTTCCAGGTGGAAATTTTGCTTTGCACGGCGTTGATCTGCTCGGCGTCCACCTGGGCGTCTTTGTTCATCAAATCGCGCAGCAGCGCCTTGGCGTCTTCCGGGTCAAATAGCGAAAATCCCGGCTTGTAGCCTAGGGTTTTAAGCTCGCCGCGGATAATATTCAGCCCCAAGGTGTGAAAGGTAGACACCGTTAACCCGTGGCCTTCTTTGCCGTGAAGCATTTGGCCCACGCGCTCTTTCATCTCGCGGGCGGCTTTGTTGGTGAAGGTCACCGCAGCAATCTTGCGCGCGCTCATGCCGCACTCTTGCACCAAGTAAGCAATTTTGGTGGTAATCACGCTGGTTTTACCGGAACCTGCGCCCGCCAACACCAGGCAGGGGCCATCAATATAGCGCACCGCTTCCTGCTGGCGTGGGTTGAGCCCTTTGATACGGCTAAGAATGCTCTTTGGCGGTTGGGGCGTCATGGTGAAGGGTGACCTCTACAAGTGTTTCGGGGCAATTTCTATTACAATCAGCGGCGCTGACGAAGGCGCAGCAGGCAAATACAACAGGCAAATCATAGGCAGGTGGTGATGTTTGAAGTAGCGCTTTTTGAACCGCGCATGGCCCCCAATACGGGCAATATTATGCGTTTGGTGGCCAATAATGGCTGCCGGCTACACCTGATTGAGCCGCTGGGCTTTGATCTGGAAGAGAAAAAGCTGCGGCGCGCCGGGCTGGATTACCGCGATCTTAACAACGTCACTCGTCACGCGAATTTTAGCGCTTTTCAGCAGGCGATGCAGGGTCGGCGCATCTGGGCGATTACCACCAAAGGCACACGTACTTACTGCGATGCTGACTTTGCCCCTGGCGATGTGCTGCTGTTTGGTTCCGAAACCGCTGGGCTCTCTGCTGAGGTGCACGCAGCGTTGCCCGCCGAACAGAAGCTGCGCCTGCCCATGCAGCCCAATAACCGTAGCCTAAATCTTTCTAATGCCGTGGCCATCGTGAGCTACGAGGCGTGGCGCCAGCAAGGGTTCGCTGGCGCTGGGTCGGTCTAATCAGTTAGCGACCCCATAGCGGTCACGATAAGCCCTAATCGCTTCGGCGTAGGCCAGCATTTCGCCACCGGCGTGCTCTTCAAGGTAGGTGAGCACTTGCGCTAAGGTAACAATGCTAACCACCGGCATACCGTACTGAGCCTGGACTTCTTGAATGGCGCTTTGTTCGCCCTGGCCGCGCTCCTGGCGATCAAGCGCGATGATCACTCCGGCGGCACGGGCACCGCTTTGCTCAATCAGCGTCATCACTTCGCGAATCGCGGTGCCTGCGGTAATCACATCATCAATAATGAGAATATCGCCGGCAAGCGGTGCGCCGACAATATTGCCGCCTTCGCCGTGGGTTTTGGCTTCTTTGCGGTTGAAGGCGTAGGGCATATCCCAATCATGGTGGTCAGCCAGCGCCGCTGCCGTGACCGCCGCCAGCGGGATGCCCTTATAAGCGGGGCCAAACAGCACATCGGCCTTTACGCCGCTATCGACAATGGCTTGAGCGTAAAAGCGCCCCAGCTTGGCCAGCGCCCGGCCGGTTTGAAACAGCCCAGCGTTGAAAAAGTAAGGGCTAACGCGGCCAGATTTAAGCGTAAACTCGCCAAACTTGAGTACACCTTGCTCAATGGCGAAGGCAATGAAATCGCGCTGGTAGGGTTGTAGAGTGGTAGCCACGGCATTCCTCACTAGGCGGTAGGTGTAAATCGGTACGAAAGCAACAATAAAAGTGGGGTAATTGGCAAGTTTTACTAGCTGCTTTTACCCAAACGTCTAAACGTCGGGTATCATACAGCAGCGACGCAAAAGGGACGATTTATGAAAATTGCCAGCATCAATGTCAATGGTATTCGTGATGCCGTTGATCGTGGCTTCCTGGACTGGCTGGCTCAGCAGGATGCCGACGTGATCTGCGTGCAGAACATCAAGGCAAAAAGCTTTGAACTGGGTGACCATATTCTTTATCCGGAAGGCTATGAAGGCTATTTCCTGGATGCCGAAGAAGACGGTTTCTCCGGTGTGGCACTCTATTGCCGCAAAATCCCCAAGGCGATTATGTATGGCCTGGGGTTTCCTCAGTGTGATCATGAAGGACGTTTTCTGCAGGCGGATTATGAACGCTTCAGTATCGTCTCCTTCCTGATGCCTGACGGAAGTGACCAAAAAGCCAAACAGTCATTTATGGATCAGTACCAGGAGTACCTGACGAAGATGTCGCGCAAACGTCGCGAATACATCCTCTGTGGTACCTGGCATATTGCCCATAAAACCGTCGATTTGGCTAACTGGTCGGACAACCAACTGACCTCAGGCTTCCGCCCGGAAGAGCGCGCCTGGATGGATCAAGTGCTTGGCCCCACTGGGTTTATCGACACCTTCCGCGAAATTAACCGCGATGCGGGTGAGTACACCTGGTGGCCGAAGCTTGACCAAGACGTGCCCCGTGAGCGCCAAGAAGGCTGGCGGATCGACTATCAGTTAGTCGGCCCCAACTTCCGCCGCCACGTGGTCGACGCGTGGATCGATTACGATGCAACCTTCTCCGAGTTTGCACCGCTGATCGTTGAGTATGATTTAGCGCTTTAAGCGCTAGCTACTTCCCGCGTCGCTCTGTCACCTTTGCTGATGAGCCGGGGTGACAAGCAACAGGCCAGCTAAATGCTGGCCTGTTGTTTTTTTAAGCCTTACGCCTCAAACCTCACCTTCATTACCCTCGAACACCGAGTGCTTCGCGCTGATGATCGCGAAGTGCATCGCCTGCTTTCTCGGCCAAATCAAGCATCGCGTTTAGCTCGGCGCGGGTGAAAGCGCCCGCCTCAGCGGTGCCCTGTACTTCAATCAGCTCGCCGCTTTCGGTCATCACCACGTTTAGGTCGGTATCGGCTTTGCTGTCTTCTGGGTAATCCAGGTCCAGCACCGGTACGCCTTTATAGATGCCCACAGAAATGGCGCTCACCAACTGCTTGAAGGGGTCGCCTTTGATTTTCTTCTCGCGCTGTAGAAAACGGATGGCATCAATCAGCGCCACGCAGCCACCGGTAATCGCCGCCGTGCGCGTGCCGCCATCGGCCTGGATCACATCGCAATCCACGGTAATGGTGAACTCACCCAGCTTCTTCAAATTCACCGCGGCTCGCAGGCTGCGGCCAATCAAGCGCTGAATTTCCAGCGTGCGGCCACCCTGCTTACCCTGGGTAGCTTCGCGGTTGCTGCGGGTGTGAGTAGCGCGGGGCAGCATGCCGTACTCAGCCGTTACCCAGCCCTGATGTTTACCGCGCAGCCAGCGCGGCACACCGGCTTCCACGCTGGCATTACACAGCACTTTGGTATCACCAAACTCCACCAGCACGGAGCCTTCCGCATGGCGGGTGTAATCACGGGTTAGGCGAATCTCACGAAGCTGGTCAGGCTGGCGACCACTAGGGCGAACAACATCAGGACGCTTAGCACTGCTCACAAATAACACCTCTCAATAAACGGGTAACTAGGAAAAGCCGCCCATTGTACACGTCTGGGCGCGCGCTGATTGGCCTATCGGGTAGACTGTTCGCCATGCTTAATGAACCGTTACTCACTTTTAGGAACCACCATGGCCGCATCCAGCCGCGTACACAGCATGACCGCCTTTGCCCGCACCGAGCAGGCTGCCCCTTTCGGCACCCTGCAGGTGGAAATCCGCTCGGTGAACCAGCGCTATTTAGAGCCACATTTTCGCCTGCCAGACACCCTGCGGGATTTAGAGCCAGCGCTGCGCGAAGCGCTACGCACCCGCTTGGCACGGGGCAAAGTCGAGTGCAGCGTGCGGTTTGAAAGCGCCGACACCGCCCAAGCACCGGCAGTGAACGCCCAACGCCTAAAAGAGATTGCCGACGCCCTGGCCGCCATTCAGCAGCAGGTACCCAGCGCCGTGCCACCCACCACGCTGGCGCTGCTCAACCAGCCCGGTGTGATGGAAACCCAGCATCTCGACCAAGACGCCATTACAGCCGCTGCTAAAGCGCTATTTAACCAAGCGCTGAATGAGCTAATCGACGCCCGCGCCCGTGAAGGCGACAAGCTCGCCGAGATGATCACCACCCGCCTGACCGCCGTAAGCGAACAGGTGGCCACCGTGCGCAGCCTGCTGCCGCAAATTTTAGAGCGCCAACGCGCCCAATTGCTGGAACGTTTAGAAATCGCCAAAACCGAACTCGATCCTCAACGCCTGGAAGCCGAATTAGTGCTGGTCGCGCAAAAAGCCGATGTGGATGAAGAGCTAGACCGCCTAACGGCGCATATCGAAGAAGTCAGCCACCAGCTCGCCCAGAAAGGCCCCAAAGGCCGCCGGTTAGACTTTCTAATGCAGGAACTCAACCGCGAAGCCAACACGCTGTCATCGAAATCCGTGGTCGCAGAGACGACCCGCTGCGCGGTGGAATTGAAGGTGTTGATTGAGCAGATGCGGGAGCAGATTCAGAATATTGAGTGATATCTACGGTTGTCTATGTGAATATATAAAGTATTGTTTTTTAATTATTTAATATCAGGCTTTGTCTACGCTTGTCTACCATATTCCAGCCTAAGCCACCGCTAAGTGGGTAGTAAAGTGGGTAGTAAAATGCCATGCTACCCACCATTGAGGCAGAGTTACGTGCAAATACTACCCAATTTTGGCACAAGTTATTGAACCTGCTTTAAAAATTGAAGCGTTAGCGGAGGGGGAGGATGGGAAGCTTTACTGCCAAGAAAGTCCAGTCATTGATCAGAGAATCCAAACCAGGGCGCTATGGTGATGGCAACGGCTTGTACTTGATGATTCCTAAGGCAGGAGCTGCCTACTGGATGTGCCGTTATACCTTCGCGGGTAAGCGCCGGGGTATGTCGCTGGGTAAGTACTCCCAGCTATCTCTAGCTGAAGCTCGTGAACAAGTGGTCGAGACCCAGAAGGCTATCCGTAGCGGTACCGATCCTCTTGTAGAGCGTAGGCGTGAAGAGCAAGTAACGATCAGCACAGTTCAGAATCTTTTCGACGATTGGTACCAAGATTTAGAGAAGCGCCTTAAGTACCCCAATATCCCGAAACGCGTATTTGAAAGGGATATCGCTCCCGCTATCGGTTCGCTAACGCTGGATGGTGTTACGCCTATGGATGTCCGTGAAATCGTCAGAAACGTTACCAGCAGCGGTCGGCCAACCATTGCAAATGATGCCTTGATGTATTTGAAACAGCTATTTAACCACGGCATCAAGCTAGGGCTGATTACTTATAACCCAGCCTCAGCTTTTAACGTCAACGATGCGGGTGGGGTTGAGAAAAGCCGCGATAGGGCACTGAGCATTGACGAACTTAGTAAAGCCTTTGCTGTGTTCAGAGAGAACCGTACAAGCTTTACCCGAGATAACTATCTCGCTTGTGCTCTGCTGGTTGTTTTAGGGGTGCGCAAAACAGAGCTAACAGAAGCCAAGTGGTCAGAGTTTGACTTGAGCGATGCGAAATGGGTGTTGCCTGGCGAACGCAGCAAATCGGGTGTAGGGATTGCGATACCTCTTCCTCCACAAGCTATCGCTTGGCTTGAGGAGCTACAGATTCGTGCGTGTGATTCGCCATATGTGTTTCCTAGCCGTCGCAGCAGCAAGCAGCCCCATATGGGCAAGGACACACTGAATCGCGCCATTGCCAAGCTATTTGGTAAGGAACCTGGCAAGAAGCGGCAGCCTGAGAGAAGAATGGGTGATTTGGGAGAGTTCACTGTGCATGACTTGCGGCGTACCTGCCGCAGTTTGTTGGCTGAAGCCGGTGTGCCGGGTCATGTTGCTGAGCGTTGTCTGAACCACAAGCTCAAGGGTGTGGAAGGTATTTATGACCGGTATGACTATTACGAAGAGCGGAAACAGGCCCTGATAAAGGTGGCAGAGCTGGTTGTACCCTTCATTGATATTCATGGATAAATAAAACCCGCGCGATTTGAGCGTGCTTGCTATAAAAAGCATAGGCTTGGCGGGTGTGTTGACCAATACTTTAGCGTCCTATTACCAAGCGTTCAAGAAAGCATCACCCATGCGAGTGAAATCTGTATTTCATTCATCATTTTACTGGTCTTGCTATTAAATTTTACTTTGGAGTCGCCGATAGTTAATATGAGGCATACACAAGGAGGCTTTATGGCAAACCCCGTATCATGGATTCTGTCTAGAATTTTTAGTGTTTTTTCTAAGCTGGATTCAAAAACCAAAGAAAAAATTATTGATATAATTGTTGAAGCGTTTCAAGGAGCATTTCGCAGCTATTATCAAAAGAAGCAGTATGAAGAGTCTGCAAAGCAAAGCAGCGGTGGAAAACAGTCGTCAGACGATACGAGCTTTGGCACTGGCACTGGAGGTGCGCAATGAGCAGCTTTTATGCCCATTACACGTTTCAAAAAGCACCTGCAGGGCAGCCTCTTCTTGCAAGTAATAGCTCTTATCCGACTATCATAGCTGACAAAGTCTCTGTTAAATCAAAAGAGGCTGACTTGCCTAATGATGTGAAAGGGAAAAAGCTTTACAGTCTTGCTAAGTCAATTGCTGAAGATGACGCCTTTGTTAAAGAGCTAAGCGACGCTATTGGTGAGCCCCGCAAGCAGGAAACAGAAGATATGTTTGTTGAGCGGTCGTCTAAAGAAATGAAAAAAATGCTTATGGCTAAGCTCAAAAAAGCCAAAGCCTAGGCCTAAATATTCACTAACTATCCCTGCTTAAGGCAGGAATTCTACGTATTTAAAGGCGTGTCAGACCTAACTAACAATCAGTAGCTCGTTCCACTGAGTGGTGTAACGCGGGGTACGTCGTTCACTTCGCAGCGCCCAGGCATTTCCTTTACGGGGCAAGCCCAGCTGTACCGTTCCCTTACCCAGCTCTCGGTTGAGTTTATCCATCGTCGCCATCAGGCGTTCGCTGCGCTTAGCCTCCTCGTCGGTTTGCGGGGTTTCCGTGAGGGTAAGCTGCCGGTTAGCCTTGGGGGAAAGGTCGAGCAGCATCAGGCCTGCTTTATGATAGGCATACCCTTTACGCCAGAGACGCCTTAGGCCTTGTACCGCTGCTGCGATGATGTCGCGGCTGTCATCGGTAGGCCTCTCTAGGGAAACGACCGCACGCTGTTGGTATTGCGGTAAATCGGTACGAAACGGATTGGTACGCACAAACACCATCACGGCGCTGGTCACGCTGTGCTGTTTACGGAGCTTCTCAGCTGCCCTGGCAGCATGCTGTCTTAAGGCTTCACGCAAGTCATTGGGGTTGCCGGTAAGCCTGCCGAATGAGCGCGATACCATGATCTGTTGCTTGGGTAAGCTCATGTCATCCAACTGGATGGCAGATTGCCCCCGCAGTTCCCATACGATGCGTTCCTGCACCACACTAAAGCGCTGTCTAATACGCTTAGGGTCTGCTTCGCGCAGATCCCATGCGGACTCAATACCCATCACCCTTAAACGTTCACCGGTACGTCGTGCCACGCCCCACAGCTCGGTCACCGGCAACTGCTTAAGCAGTGCCTTGGTCGTTTCACTATCAGCGGTCAGCTTACACACCCCGTGCTGCTTGTAGGCGGGATGTTTTTTAGCCGCTTGGTTCGCCACTTTGGCCAATACACGGGTAGGTGCAAATCCCACGCACACTGGAATGCCCGTCCACTGCCGAACGGTATCGCGCATGGCTTTGCCCCGCGCTTCCAACGTATCGGGGTCAAAGCCCTGAAAGCCGACAAAGCTCTCATCAATGGAGTACACCTCCACATGCGGTGAAAACTCGCTTAGCACCTCAGTCACCCGCCGGGACATATCGCCATACAAGGCATAGTTACTGGAGAGCAGCACGGCTTGGCGGCGTATCGCGGGCGGTAACAAGTGCATAGCCGTTCCCATTTCCACACCCATCGCCTTTAGCTCGTTGCTGCGGGCAACGACACACCCATCGTTATTCGACAGCACTCCTACCGGTCGCCCTGCGAGCGCAGGGTTAAATACCCGCTCGCAAGAGACATAGAAGTTATTGCAGTCGACTAAGGCGATCATTGCACCGTAGCCCCTGGCAAGCTGTGAATCACATGGGTGACGACACCCCAAACATGGGATTCGCGGCCATCGATGGGAATGGGCGGGTAAGCTGCGTTACTCGCACAGAGGTAGGTGCGCTGCCCTACGCGCTCCAAACGCTTCACCGTGAGTTCGCCGTCCACGCAGATCACGATAATTCGCCCTGGCAGCGCTTCCAGGCTGCGATCAACCACCAACAAATCTCCATGGTGAATACCGTCACCGATCATGGAGTCACCTTCGGAGCGCACAAAGTAGGTTGCTGCCGGTCGCTTAACGACGTAAGTGTGCAGATCCAAATCGGTATCTAAGTGGTCATCCGCAGGGGATGGGAACCCGGCACGCACGGCGCTAGAGTAAAACGGTAAGGGACTGGGCAAGGCCATGGCATCCGCTTGGCCTATAAAGGAAACAGGTAAAGACATAGGGGCACCTCTTTTTGCTGTATATAAAGGGCTATGTTGGCATCTGTTGTTGGCGTGTTTCAAAAATACTGTATAAACTACTGTATATCCAGTTTGAATCTGGAGCACGCCATGAAAAAAGCAGACCT
>LDZP01000096.1_pt1 | contig 56108 bp, 51 predicted proteins | sample 615351 | NCBI WGS metagenome assembly LDZP01 (sample SAMN03408296, study PRJNA278302) | terrestrial metagenome | isolation source: oil reservoir sample I1 | place: USA: Alaska, North Slope, Ivishak formation | collected 2013
GTCGTGAACAACGTCCGGTTTCAGGATGGGGAGCAGGTAACCGATCAATCAGACAGGACTGCCGCCTGACTGCCATCCACCAGATTTGACTATAACTCAAATCCGGTCAGGCAGACGCACTCGCTACCAAACTTGGAGAGAATGATGCGTCCCGCATCTTTACCTCACTTGACGAGTCCGAAGTGTTAGAGCTTCGGGCTCTCGAAGCCAATCTTGAACTCACGGCTTTGACTACCACAACTATGTCGATTGCTCAGAAATTCTCAGAGTATCTTGTCGGAGACGTACGCCGAGAGCTGCTGGATTTTGTTGAAGCACCCAAAGATATCGCCACACTTCTTCCAACAACTCCCTACATTCAATTAAGACATGTCGAAGTCAAGCCAGAGGCGATGGACGAATACCGTCAGTGGCGCGAAGAGACAATCTTCGATGTAGTACGTAATGCAGACGAGGTTCAAGCCTTCCTAGCGTATCACTCAGTGATCAGCGGTCAGCCCGGTGTGATGTTTGTCTCAGGTTTCTCAGCGGACCCGGAAAGTTACAACGCGGTTTTTTCCTCGGATCGCTACCGTGAAATCGTCCAGCAGGCTGGCGATCAATATATCACTGGTGGTTCAGAGGGGCTTTACACTAAAACCTATCGGGCGCTATCACACTTGACAGCCTAATGGGATATGAAAAGCTTTTAGGAGGTTTATATGACCTGCGAAACTTTGATTCTTGTTTCAGACAAGTTTGTCGACTTTACCGCCGACAAGAAGGCCATCACAGTTAGTCAACTCAACGCTATGCTCGAGATTCCCGAGCACATTCTTCCGGGAACATTAAAGCTGATACCGGGACTGGGTCTCTCAGATAACGACATAGAAGAACTAACCACCAAGATCAATGCTCAGCGCATTTCACCTCATCGCTGGGATGCCACTGCACTCGCATTTCGTCCTCGCCCAGCCCAGCCTTGTCTATCTCACAAGAGATTTCCACACAACACGCTAATAGGTACTCCTCATCAGCTGGACGAGAACCGTTTCCGAATGGATCTCTGCATTGACGAAAATTCAGAGCTGATGGGGGATCACCAGACAGGACAGCATGTTCAGGGCATGGTGTTGATAGAAGCATCGCGCCAAGCCTTCCTGGCAGTAACTGAAACCTTCTTCAAAAATGATACTGAGGAAAGTGTTTATTTTGTCATTAACTCCATGACAACAGAGTTTAAGGGATTCGTATTCCCGGTCTACTCGCATATTGATTATCGGATAGTTTCGAAAGACATCAACGATCGGCGAAAAAAGTTCTCTGTGGAAATCGATACCATCCAGGGTGGAGATGTGCGTACCAGATCTTCAATCTCATTCACTGTGTACCCTGACTGGATCATCTCTGAGCGTGAGGCTGCCTTGGCGAGAGACACTGCCAAGGTATTCCTTAGTGAATTCCAACAACCTTCCTCGATTACTGTCGCGGAATGAAGTTTTTGAATGAAGTAGGTCGGGACTATATGTCCCGACCTACTCGCAGGAGGGTTAATATGCACACACAGACCTACCAGTTGAGCCTAACGACGCAAGGGCCCCTTTATCCACCCAGTGAGGTAATGGACGAAAACGGGAACTTCATTGTCATCGGCGCTATAAGCCACCCCAATTCTGCAGGCGGCTGCAAAACTCAATGGGGCTGCGCGATCGTCTCACAAAATAGTGCAATACCGCCTTTCGGCGGGATGGCGCCCTACGATATTGTCGAAAGCTTCGATGACTATTTACCCAAGCACCTTGCAGGTAAAGTGCTACACACACTTCCTCTGCCCCTACCGTGCACCAACTATCCTATGCTCTTCGCACCAGAGCAATATCCAGACGCAAACTCGGAAAGCCGACCGAGCTATGCTTTTCATAAAGTGCCCATCCCCGACCTGAAGCCAGAACATGGCCGACAATTGCAGCAACCTGTGACCCTCGAAGATTGGATGCGTGCCCGTGGTGAGCTCACCGTAGAAATAGTAGATAACGGACGCGCGGGACGCTTTACTTTCCTGCTAGAGGGACTAATACCGTGCTCACTGTATACCATTATGAGCTTGCGTCAGCATGATCTAGACCCCGCTGGGCCAACACGCCCTGGGCCCCTAGGTGTGCCCAATGTATTTGTAACCGATCATCAGGGATCTGCGCAGTATGACGTTATTTTGCCGAACCCGTTCCCATCGCCAAATATTGCTGGAGCGAATCGAATCGTCAATGTGGTCGTGCTGTGGATGAGCGATCAGATGAGTCATGGAGGAGCAATTGGTCGCTATGGACTGGGCGGGGACATCCATGCCCAACTCAAGTTTCGCAAGCCAATGTTCGATGAGCTTATCACTCAAGCCTGATTTGGAGAGAAGACGCTATGCCTGTTATTCACATTTCTACATTTAAGATAGCAGACCAGGAAAAAGCCCAGGCTCTTCTCGAAGAGGTCACTGCTGCTATGCATCGTGTCACTGGTGTGCCGCTCGATAAGATAAGTGCCTACCTGACCGAAGTAGAGCCGTCCCGATGGGCTGATGCTGGAATATTAGGATCGGATCCAACTTTTCAGACTCAAAGCCGTCGGAAAACTTATGTCGAGGAGAAGAAAGAATGAACACTGAAATTCGATTTGCTTTTTTCGATGTCGATGAAACTCTAATCAAAATTAAAAGCATGTTCGAGTTTTATCACTACTGGTGTTACAAAGTTTTGCTTCGCCCTGATATGCACGATGATTTAGAGACTGAATTTTCACACATGCTTTTAGAGGGCCGTACAAGGGAAGAACTCAACCGCTCTTATTACCGTTATTTCACAGGAGTCGACCCACAAATGCTTAAGCGGGCCGGGGCGGATTGGGCAATGGAGCGCCTGCAACATCCTGATGATCTCTTTATTGCACCAGTGATAGAAGAACTTAAGCGTCTACAAGCGGAAGGAATCACTCCAGTTTTCATTTCGGGTTCTTTCCATGCCCTTCTCGAACCAATAGCTAACTCTCTGAAAACGCACCATATTCTTGCAACCAAGCTAGAAATAGGTGAAGACGGACTGTATACAGGGAATATTATATCCCCTCAAACTATTGGCAGGGGCAAGGCATTAGCAATCCAGAACTTCCTTCAACAAAAAGACACATCTCCACACCACTGCTACGCATTCGGTGATGATATTTCTGATCTGCATATGCTTAATGTCGTCGGCTATCCGGTCGTAGTGGGAACTGGCAGCAGTCTGGCAAAACACGCGGCTATTGCCAATTGGCGTGTCATCGCGACCGAATAGCTCTGGATGGAAAGAATAAGCGTAGTAATTTAAAACGCAAGTTAGAGGCACTAGGGTCAGCGCCCCACTCTCTGCTTATCGCCAAAAATGCAGTGGTGCATCGGAGACAGATAACTGACTCAAATTGACGCCAGATATGACTTGGACAGCCGTCGCAACCACCGCTGGTAATTCGAGAAAAACGCGGATGGGTATCGGCACCAGAGCGGTCTACCATATGGTTTAGGTGCAAGCTTAGGGTTTGCCTTGCAGCTTAACGACTTGGCCAAATTCTGAACCAAGCACTTTCTATGGCATCGCAGTCAGTATACTTAGCGGCGCCGTATGTGGCCTGCTCTTTGATCAACACGCACCCCAGCACGAAAATACTCTCCACTCTTCGCAACTGAAGTGAACGGTATCAGCGATCTAGGGGTGACGACGACGCTTGATAGTTATCGCGGCAAGACCAGCTTGCCAATATCAGCATCGTGATTGTGTCGATGTACCCACTGATACGGGTCGTGCTTGGCTCACTGGTGCGCAATTAAAGAGTCAGCGGTGCCAGTATGTTGGGTATAGTGCTTTCAATTGTGGCGATGGTGATGATTGTGGTGGGGAGTGAACAGTAGGATTATTCGAAATATATCCACGACAAAATAGGCAGGAAAAATTTAAACCTGGTAACATGCCTCATCGTTCAAAAACGTCTCAATTGAAGAAGGCTGTATGCTCAAGTTCGTGGATCTATTTTGTGGTGGTGGCTTTGGTGCCAGGGGAGCTGTCAAGGCAGGAGCTACTCCAATTCTTGCCGTTGATGCTTGGCAGCTTGCCGCATCCACATATAAGAGCAATTTTCCTTCTTCAGAAGTCATCTGCTCACCTATCGAAGACTTAGATCCAATTGAGCTGGCAAAAAAATACAAGCCTGATGTGCTATTAACTTCACCCGAATGCACTTCTCACTCGATCGCTCGGGGAGCCAAGCCAGGTTGTGAGCTAAGCAAAGAAACAGCTATTGGCATAATTCCCTGGATCGAAACAATGAAGCCACGCTGGCTGATTGTGGAAAATGTGAACAGGATGAAAAAGTGGGGGCGGCATCAAGAGCTGGTTAGCGCTATTGAGTCATATGGCTATACCGTAAATGACTTGCTCCTTAATTCAGCCGATTTTGGAGTTCCGCAGGCACGCAAACGTATGTTTTTAGTTTGCGACCTGCAAGGGTCTGTTATTGCTCAGGAAGATCTAGTCGCGTTACGCCCTAAAAGTGTTAATTCTGCTCGGTCAATTATTGACTGGTCTGGTGTTTACAAAAGCCGTCCTCTTTATAGGGAAAAGAGAGCACAAGCAACGATCGATAGGGCTGAGAGGGCTATTGAAGCTCTGGGAAGAGGAAAAGATTTTATTATCGTTTACTACGGGTCAGATTATGCTGGAGGCTGGCAATCACTTGATGTACCACTTCGCACAGTAACTACCATAGACCGATTTGGCTTGGTTACGTGGGAAAATGACACTCCATACCTTCGTATGCTACAACCACCAGAGCTACTGAAAGCTATGGGTGCAGGCTCTAAACATCTCCTCTCACACGGCAGCCGACGGGACAAGGTTAAACTTTGTGGCAACGGTGTTTGCTCTCCAGTCATGGAAATGATCTTCAAGAAAATCACTTTAATTGAGGATAGTGAAGTAGGGCTGGCTTCTTAAATGAGCTTAACTGATGCCGACTTGATCGTGGATCACATATACGGTGGCTCAAGAAACGGAAATTCATCAGATGATCCTCTGCCGCAATTACTTGGTGTGGATAACGGTGCGGGCTTTCGGCATCTTGGAAAACGCCCAGGCATAGATACATTGAAATTGCTGGCATTAAAGTCAAATTTCAATGATCCCGATTGGCCGGATAACTTAGATACTGAAAGCGGCCAATTCATATATTACGGTGATAACAAGACTGCACGCGGAATTCATGACACACCAAGGCAAGGAAATCTGATTCTCCGCAACCTGTTTGATGCGCGTCACTCCCCCACTTCATTCGATCACTTCCCTGTTATTCTTCTCTTTGGAGGAACCGGGCAATATCGTGATGTAAGGTTTCTCGGCTTGGCCGTCCCTGGTGCGCAGAGCCTAAGTTCAGATGATGACTTGGTTGCTATTTGGCGAGCAAAAGGTTCTAACAACACCAGATTCCAGAACTACAAATCGATTTTCACTATACTCGATGTTCCGGTAGTCTCCCGTAAATGGTTAAACGACATAAAAACTGGAAAAGCAGTGTCTTCTATCCATGCCCCCAGAGCTTGGCTTGAATGGCTCTCGGGACGAAAATACTCTCCTCTTTATGCACCGCATAGTATCGACATACGCAACAAAGAACAGCAATTACCCCAATCAGTTGCAGACTATAAAATTTTATCTTTAATACACGACAAATACGGCAAAAATCCATTTGCATTCGAAGCGGCTGCAGTAGAAATTGCCCGACTTATCATGCCGGATATTAAGCAATGCGATATTACTCGCCCATGGCGTGACGGTGGACGAGATGCTGTTGGTGGATACGGAATAGGCACTGGCAAAAGCGCTATAGAGGTAGAATTTGCATTAGAGGCCAAATGCTATGACCCCAAAGGGAAGGGCGTTGGAGTCAAAGAGCTTTCTAGACTTCTGTCGCGATTGCGGCACAGACAATTCGGGATTCTTATCACCACCTCCTACCTCGCATCTCAGGCTTATACTGAGCTAAAGGAAGACAAACACCCGGTGGTGATTATTTCAGGAATAGATATTGTAGATACATTAAAAAGCCGCATTGGCTCTATAGAGGCAATATCCAAGTGGGTCAGCACCCTTTAAACCTTCAATTTCTTCTTTCAACCAAATCAACCTCAATAAAACCGGTCACTGATGGCAAGAGACTTTACACATCCACCAAGCGCGGCCTGTCTTTCGGCATCAATGAGGGATCTGGGGTACTCGCTCGAAACTGCCATAGCAGACCTGATTGACAACAGTATTTCTGCCGGCGCAGACAAAGTCGACATCATTTGCGATGTTTCTGGCGAGCATCCTCTCGTCGTAATCCTGGACAACGGCGAAGGAATGACGGCGGACGAATTGCTAGCTGCCATGCGTCATGGAACCGACAACCCCAGGAAGCACCGTTCACCAAAGGATCTCGGGCGCTTTGGACTTGGTATGAAGACGGCGTCGTTCTCTCAGTGCCGCTCCCTGACTGTAGTGAGCATGATGGATACTTCCATCTGTGCCGCTGAATGGAACCTTGACCGTATCGATGCTGCAGACGACTGGATCCTGAGCATCCTAGACGAAGCTGATATCCAGGCATTGCCCTATGCCAATGACCTTGGCAAGCAAGGAACCGCAGTCATCTGGCGAAAACTCGACCGGTTGCTGGAAGACGAAGCAGGGGATCGGCGACAGGAAATCGTGAACGAGAAACTTGATGCGGTGGGGCGGCACCTTGCCCTAGTCTTTCATCGCTTCCTTTCGGGTGAGGTAAAGGGACATTCCAAAATCTCGCTCACTATCAATGGTCACCCCATTGCCGCTTTCGACCCCTTCTGTAGGAAGAATCCCGCCACCCAAGTCCTCCCGGAGGAAATCGTCCGTATCGGCGAAGCAGAGGTACGTTTGCAACCATACGTGCTTCCCCACCACAGCCGACTTTCCGCGGCCGAGTACGACTATTACCAGGATCGCAGCGACTTCATTTCAAACCAGGGAGTCTATGTCTATCGGAACGGACGCCTGATGGCCTGGGGTGATTGGTTCCGGTTGGTACCGAAGGGTGAGGCAACCAAGTTGGCGCGAGTCCAGATCGACTTTCCAAACAGCCTAGACGAAGCCTGGACCATTGACATCAAGAAGTCGCGTGCCCGTCCACCACATGCAGTACGTGAACGTTTGCGCCAGATCATCGCCAAGATTACCGCCCGGAGCGTGACGGTGCATCGAGGACGTGGACAGAAGTTGTTTCAGGACATTCAGGCTCCTTTCTGGGAGCGCTATGCCGATCATGATGGCATCCGGTTCACGATCAATAATCAGCATCCAATCATTGCTTCGCTCGCTAAAAGACTCCCGTCTGAAGATTCTAACCTGCTTTGCACACTACTCGATTCTATTGCTGCCTCGTTACCAGTCGAGATGATTTATTCTGATTACTCGACACACCCACGCGAGATTAAGCAAGTAACGGCGGATGAGAGCCTGACACTGGATCGTTTGAGAAGCCTTCGTCAGGTGCTATACGGCGACGGGCCGGGCGATGCCCAGGCCTTTCTCCAGATCGTGCGCTCCACATATCTTTTCGACGGTCAGATCGAGTTAGCCAAAAAATTCATCAGAGAGGCCTTTGAATGAACATGACAGCCATCACGGAAGAACGAAACATCGCTAACGCCCTCATCTCCGGCCTTGCCAACACTCCCGATACACCAACGCGCGAGCAGGTGGAGGAAAAGGCAAAACAGATTGCTGCGATATTTGGTTATACGGGAGATCTCCGCAACATCGTCACCGAGGCCATGGAATCTGTTGTGACTCGCATGGGAGCAGGCATTTCACTGGTTGATGTCAATGCGAATCATGATGATCAATGGGTTCACAAGCGCGAGGACATTGATTGGGTCTATACGAGGTCATACGAGGAATTCCTTCGCAACGAAGGCTGGCCTCCACAGATGGTTCAGTCACTAAGCGATGTGACAACCAGAATTCTCGGTCACCTTCAGGATCCACTGAGCGAAGGCACAAGTTGGAATCGTCGCGGCCTCGTCATCGGCCATGTTCAGTCTGGAAAGACGGCCAACTATACGGGTCTAATAACACGGGCAGCCGATGCCGGTTACAAGTTCATCATCGTTATCGCAGGTATTCACAACAATCTTCGCAAACAGACACAGCAGCGAATAGACGAGGCTTTCATTGGTCGGTCGAGTGATCCCGAAGATCGCCGTAACATCGGCGTCGGTCTCGCTCCGGGCTATCCGCATCCAGCAACGCTCACCAATATCAACGAGGACTTCAACAAGAATACAGCGGCCAAAAGCGGCTGGAAGATCAATGACTTCAGCAAGCCGATCATATTGATAATAAAGAAGAACGTCTCTACGCTCACTGCACTACACAAATGGCTTAAGGTGATGAATGCCGAAGGGGGAGACCGCATCTCCGACGTGCCCATGCTTCTGATTGACGACGAGGCCGACAACGCATCAATCAACACGAACAAAGAGGAGCTTGACCCGACCCGGACGAATGCGATGATCCGTCGCATCCTCGGTCTATTCGCAAAATCCTGCTATGTAGGATATACGGCAACCCCTTTCGCCAACATCTTCATCAACCCAGATGTCTATTGTGATGATGTGCAGGAAGAGCTTTTCCCACGCGACTTCATCTATTGCCTAGATGCACCCACGACCTATTTCGGTGCCGAGAAGGTATTTCTCAACGAGAAAACCAGCGAATCGATCGTCAGAGCGATCGATGATTGCGAGGATTTCATTCCCTATTCGCACAAGCGTGATGATCCTGTCTACGAGTTGCCCCCAAGTCTCTATCGTGCGCTCAACCAGTTCATCGTCGCCCGCGCCATTCGTAACCTTCGCGGGCAGGCTGGTAAGCATTGCTCGATGATGGTCAATGTGTCGCGCTTTGTGCCTGTTCAAAAGGCTGTGCGTGATTTCCTGAGTCTCAGGGAGAAGAAGATCAGGGAAGCAGTTCTCGCAAACTACGCGATGCCAGAAGAGGTTTCCTCACGAAACACGTACATGCAAGGTCTGAAGCAGGCCTTCATTGCCGAGCATGCCGACGCGGGCTTTACTTGGGCGGATGTGAAGGCTGCCCTCATTAGTGTTTTCAAGAACCTCCACCTCTATGTCATAAACAGCAAGAGTGACGAAGCACTCGACTACACCCGGTACGAGAAAGAGGGGATCGGCCTAACGGCGGTTGCGGTCGGTGGCCTGAGTCTCTCGCGAGGCTTGACCATCGAGGGGTTGACCGTCAGCTACATGTACCGCAATACGAAAATGTACGACACCCTTATGCAGATGGGTCGCTGGTTCGGCTATCGGCTGGGTTTCGAAGATCTTTGCCGCGTTCATCTCTCGCACGATTCGATCAACTGGTATTCCCATATCGCTGAGGCATCCGAAGAGCTTGTGCAACAGGTCAAGCGCATGCGGCGTGATCGTCTCAGCCCTAGTGAATTTGGCTTTTACGTCCGCTCGCACCCGGATAGATTGCTAATCACAGCAGCAAACAAGATGCGATCAGGTCAGAAGGAAACAGTCCAACAGAGTTTTAGCGGACGACTGCGAGAGAGCTACATTGTTTCTACAGCACGTGACGTAAATGCCAAGAACTTTGCACTGATCGCCGATCACTGGCGAAATGGATTCGGCGGTCGACCGGAAGAATCCACCAGAAAGGGAATTATCTTCAGAGACGTACCAGTCACGGTGATCGACGATTTCCTCACACGATTTGAATGCCATCCAAGCTTTACTGAACAGAAGTCGGACGTGGTGAGCTATCTCGAACGGATTGCGATGAAGCGTCCGCTGGCCGATGTTCTGCTGATCTCCCCGTCGGATGGCCCAGGTGGTGAAAACTCTTTCACCCTCAAGAATCAGATACGTGTCGTAGGGAAGGATCAACCGAGCGGCACGTCCTGGCGCCTGAACAAGGACAGGGTTGCCTCGCGTGGCGATGAGAAACTCGGGCTCAGCGATGCACAACATCATGAGGCAATGGTACTTGCTCACGGCCAAGATGGCTCGGGAGCGATATCTGATACGCATTACCGTATGGTGCGGAACAAGCCACTACTCATGATTCACAGTTTGGAGCCCAAAAGCGAGACTGTAACGGGCCCAATTGCTGCCTTTGGAATCAGCTTCCCGTACGGGGATTATTTGACGACCATCAATGTTGTCGTGAATCAAGTCTGGCTCCAGCAGATGGTAGGGTATGCCGATGACCCTGCTGATGAGGAAGATGAAAATGAGTAATTACTCGCCATGGAATGACATAGCTGTTCCAGGAGCAGACTTTAATGTCCGTCAAGTTGCATTGGAAACAGCCGTGCCCTGCTTCTGGGGAAGAGACACCGGGGGTGCCTGCCTCTTCATTGTGGAGCTTCAGGGCGATCACACAGTCCAGTATAAAAAGAATGCGGTCACGGTGAATGGCATTGATGTCGATCTTCGTGCCGGAGCCCAGAGTCAGCAGCATTTGGTTCTCACCCTTGAAAGGCAGATCGACCGTGATCTCTTCGAAGGTCTATGCCTCACACTTGCTGCTTCCCTGGAGCACGCCACCGACTCGGCTAGTTCTCTTGCTGTTTCTCTAGCACATATCCGCCGTTGGAAGACTTTCCTGTCGGGCCGGAGTCAACACCTAACAATCGAGGAAGTTCGCGGTCTTTTCGCTGAAATCGTCTTTCTGACTGAGCTAATTGACCGGAACATGTCGAGCATTGCCGCCCTCGATGCTTGGCTCGGTCCGGAACGATCACATCAGGATTTCATCTTCGGCAACACAGCTGTCGAGATTAAATCGCTCTCTGGTGCTGAAAGAAGCAGCATCCGCGTTTCATCTGAAGACCAGCTTGAATCACTGAATGACGAATTATTTTTGCGCGTTTACCGGCTGAGTAGTCTGACCGACGCGGCAGGGGCCCGCTCACTCAATGAGATCATAGCGGCAGTTCAGACACGGTTAGGTGATGCGGACGCTGTCGAAGCTTTTGACCGAAAGCTGGTTGCACATGGCTATGCACCGCTACCTGTCTATGATGAGCCGTGCTTTGTTGTCAGCGAGTTGCGCAATTATCGAGTCTCTGACGGGTTTCCGCGCCTCATGAGATCACAGCTACCGACAGGTATTGCCAACGTAGCCTATGACATTAGGCTGGAAACGATTGCCCTGTACGAATGTGACGAGACCGACATCTTAGGTAGGAATTGATGGAGCAGACCAGCAAACAATTCTTCCACAACTTCCGACAAGAACTACTGGCGGGCGCCGAAGCCAATGTAGGATTCCAGCTTGATGAATTCATGGAAACTATCGCAGCTGAACTCATCGAGACAGGCTTCACGGAGGGTTTTGAACTCTGCCATTTTCGAGCACAGCGTGGCATGCGCGTGGATGGCTACTGGTTCAATGACGAAGAAGTTCTAGACCTCTTCATAGCGGACTTTGATTCCCGAGAGAACCTAGCATCTCTCATCAGAACGGAGGTGGATGCGGCATTCAAGCGTGTTGCCAATTTTTTCGAGGCATGTGCCAACAAGGACTTGGCCACTGAGTTAGAGGTCACAACGCCGGAGTATGGCCTTGCCAAACAGATTGCGGATCGTAAGGACACCATTAGGCAGGTCAACCTGACTATCTTCTCAGAGCGCACACTCAGCGAAAGAATACAGACTCTCCCCAATGCGGAAGTGTCAGGTATTCCAGTGACCTACAACATCTGGGATATCTCGCGACTTAATCGTCAGAGAAGCTCTCGCAGCCACAAGGAACCACTAGATCTCGACTTCGAGCAAATGTTTGGTAAGAGCATCCCCTGCCTTCCTGCACACCTGGGATCAAACACCTATCAATCCTACCTTGTCGTTATGCCGGCCGAGATCCTCTCCTCTCTTTACGAAAAATTCGGCGCACGGCTTCTCGAACAGAACGTAAGGACATTTCTTCAAGCCCGTGGCAATGTAAACAAGGGTATAAGAACTACGATACTGAACGAGCCAGAAATGTTCTTTGCGTACAACAACGGTATTACGGCGACAGCACAGAGTGTTGAGACCAGAAAAACGGATGCAGGGCTGTCAATTGTAAATACTCTTGATCTCCAGATAGTGAATGGCGGTCAAACAACTGCCTCCCTATTCCACACGCTTCGGCGCGACAAAGCAGACCTATCGAAAATATTTGTTCAGATGAAACTTTCCGTCATAGATAGTCAGGACAATGAAACTGTTGTTCCGAAAATTTCCGAGTACGCTAATACCCAAAACCGAGTGAACGCAGCGGACTTCTTTTCCAATCATCCATTCCATATCCGAATGGAAGGATTCTCCAGGCGTATTTGGGCACCAGCCCAAAAAGGCGCTCAGCGTGAGACAAAGTGGTTCTACGAACGAGCACGAGGCCAATATGCAGACTCAGTGTCTAAACTCACCCCTGGTGAGCAGCGCCGCTTCAAGGCAGAACATCCCAAACCACAGATGTTCACGAAAACTGACTTGGCCAAATTCGAGAACGTCTGGGATGATCACCCGAGGTATGTGAATCTTGGTGCCCAAAAGAACTTTGCTCAATATGCCCGCCGCATCGGCAATGAATGGAATAAATCGTCAGATATCTTTAATGAGCCCTATTTCAAGCGCGCGGTTGTTCGTGGGTTGATATTCCGAGCAACCGAACGTCTGGTATCAGCACAGCCCTGGTACAATGGTGGATATCGCGCCAACATCGTAGCCTACACACTCGCAATCCTGAGTGAAATTACAAAACGCAAGCAAAGGCATTTTGACTTTTTAAGCATATGGAATGAACAACACATCAATCCTGTACTCGCGAATACCCTTTCAATCATTTCTCAGGCTGTAAATGAAGATATTGCACATCCACCACCAGGCATCTCAAACATATCCGAGTGGTGCAAGAAAGAAGCATGCTGGATCCAGCTTCAAGAGCAAATAGACAATATTCAAGAGAAAATTCCATCTGAGTTTTACTCACAACTTATAACTTCTGATGAGCAGGCAGTGGAAGCTCAAACTGCTAGATAAACTCAGAGGGTAGATATTGGTATTGAAGATCAAAGACAGGTACTGAGCATTTCAGCAGAAAAATGGGGGCACCTACACCAGACTTTTCATGAAAAAAGCTTCTGACACCAAAGGAGGAAGGAATTCTCAGGATTGCCATGCAAATTCCGACAAAAATCCCCTCCGAGAAGCAATGTGCCGTGCTGATTGATATCCTTAAAAAAAGTCGAACAGAAGGCATTAACATCGTTTGAAAATACTCAGCATAGTGCTGGTCGAGAACCTAAGATAGCTCCCCGAAAAGTAATGGCTTTATTAAACTTAACACTATCTAACATAACACGAACATCGATTTATGATGCCTGAAGAGACTTTAGACATCACAGGTAGAAAAGAAACCAGTTCCATATTGCTTGGAAACGTTAGCAAGCTTTAAACAGTACCAACAAAAAACTCTTAAAGAGGAGACCATCAAATGATTGATATAGTCGATGGGGCTACTCGATCTCGAATGATGTCTTCCATTCAAGGGAAAAATACTAAACCAGAAATGGTCATCCGCCGTTTTTTACATCGAAAGGGTTTTCGATACCGTCTGCATAAAAAGGATTTACCGGGTAAACCGGACTTGGTTCTTGCTCGCTACAGACTTGTGATATTTGTACATGGCTGTTTTTGGCATCGACATAAAGACTGCTTTTACGCTACATCTCCTGCTACTCGCAAAGATTTTTGGCAATACAAGCTAGACGGGAATGTTCAGCGAGATAATCGCCAGCATAGGAATCTAATTGAAAGTGGCTGGCGAGTACTAATTATATGGGAGTGCGGCATTCGACATAACAGCGAGACACTCAATGACGTTGTGATGCTAATAAAGGGTAATGATGTGTTCAATGAATGGCCTGACTCGCCACCTAGGCAGAGAGTTAACTAGCCTCAAATCCCATGCAAAAATAGAAGCCTAATTTTTAGTCATGGTATCCCTGGAAAGCACTCCGATGACTGAGTTAAACACCCAGCCACCGGAGACCTTATAGCCAAGCGGCTTTGTTTATCTTCCAACGACTACCAAACCTCACTCCCACTCAATAGTAGCAGGCGGCTTACTACTAACATCATAAGTCACCCGCGAAACCCCTTCCAACTCATTAATAATCCGGTTGGAAACCTTCTCCAGCAGCTCATAGGGCAGGTGCGCCCAGCGGGCGGTCATGAAGTCGATGGTTTCTACTGCGCGTAGTGCGATAACCCATTCGTAGCGGCGGCCGTCGCCGACTACGCCTACGGATTTCACCGGCAAGAATACCGCAAACGCCTGGCTGGTTTTTTCGTACCAGCCAGAGGCGCGCAGCTCTTCGATGAAGATGGCGTCGGCATCGCGGAGGATGTCGGCGTACTCTTTCTTCACTTCGCCCAGAATACGCACGCCCAGGCCGGGGCCAGGGAACGGGTGGCGGTAGACCATATCGTAGGGCAAGCCGAGTTCCAGGCCGAGTTTGCGCACTTCGTCTTTAAACAGTTCGCGCAGCGGCTCGACCAGCTTGAGCTTCATGGTTTCCGGCAGGCCACCTACGTTGTGGTGGGATTTGATCACGTGCGCTTTGCCGGTTTTAGAGGCGGCGGATTCGATCACGTCCGGGTAGATGGTGCCCTGGGCCAGGAACTCGACGCCGTCGATCTTGCTGGCCTCTTCATCAAACACGTCGATAAAGGTGTTGCCGATGATTTTGCGCTTGGCTTCCGGGTCTTTTTCGCCTTTCAGCTTGCCGAGGAACAGCTCTTCGGCGTCTACGCGAATCACCTTCACGCCCATGTGCTTGGCGAAGGTTTCCATGACCTGGTCGCCTTCTGCTTTACGCAGCAGGCCGTTATCCACGAATACGCAGGTCAATTGCGTGCCAATGGCTTTGTGCAGCAATGCGGCCACAACAGAAGAATCCACACCGCCGGAGAGGCCGAGCAGTACGTGGCGGTCGCCCACTTGCTCGCGTACGCGCTGTACTTGGTCTTCGATGATTTGCGCAGGCGTCCACAGCTTTTCGGCTTTACAGATATCCAGCACGAAGTGCTCGAGAATGCGCTGTCCCTGCAGGGTGTGGGTCACTTCTGGGTGGAACTGAACACCGTAGAACTGCTTCTCTTCCCAGGCCATGGCCGCAATGGGGCAGCTCGGGGTAGAGGCGGTCACGATGAAGGCGTCGGGCGCTTTGGCGACTTTATCGCCGTGGCTCATCCATACGTCCAGCAGGGCTTTGCCGCTTTTAGCGTCTACGTGGTCTTTGATGTCTTTGAACAGCGCGTTATCGGCGTCGATTTGAATCTGTGCATAGCCAAATTCACGCTGGTTGGAGCCTTCTACCTTACCGCCCAGCTGCTCGGCCATGGTCTGCATGCCGTAGCAGATACCAAACACCGGCAAGCCCATTTCAAACACGCACTGCGGCGCACGCGGGGAGTCCAGCTCCGTCACGGATTCCGGCCCACCGGCCATGATAATGCCGTTGGGGTTGTACTCGCGGATCTCTTCTTCGGTGATATCAAACGCGCGGACTTCGGAGTAAACACCGATCTCGCGAACGCGGCGGGCGATCAGTTGGGTGTACTGCGAGCCGAAGTCGAGAATCAGAATCTTATGGGCGTGAATGTCACTCATGGCGGGGTCTCGGTTAAGCGGTGTGGGTGCCGCTGGTAAGGCCAAAAAAGCAAGCGGCGGGGCAATGCCCGCCGCGCCATATAACTAATCTTGCTGGTTAGCTCACCCGGTAATTGGGAGCTTCTTTGGTGATCTGCACGTCGTGAACGTGGGATTCGTTAAAGCCAGCGCCGGTAATTTGGACAAATTCCGGCTTGGTACGCATTTCTTGAATATCGCGGCAGCCGGTGTAGCCCATGGAAGCGCGCAGCCCGCCCATCATCTGGTGAACGATAGCGCTCATCATGCCTTTATAGGGTACGCGGCCTTCGATACCTTCCGGCACCAGCTTCTCGGCACCTTCGCTCTTATCTTGGAAGTAGCGGTCGGCGCTGCCTTGATTCTGCGCCATGGCGCCCATGGAACCCATACCGCGGTAGGCTTTATAGGTACGGCCTTGGTAAAGCTCGACTTCGCCGGGGGCTTCTTCGGTACCGGCCAGCAGGCCACCGACCATGACCGCGCTTGCGCCAGCGGCAATCGCTTTGGCCAAGTCGCCAGAGAAGCGCACGCCGCCGTCAGCAATCAAGGGAATATCGAACGCTTTGAGCGCTTCAGCTACGTTGGAAACGGCGCTGATTTGCGGTACGCCGACACCAGCGACAATACGCGTGGTGCAGATGGAGCCAGGGCCAATGCCGACTTTCACCGCATCCGCACCCGCTTCAGCCAGCGCGATAGCGGCGGCGGCGGTGGCGATGTTGCCGCCAATCACTTGAATATTGGGGAAGTGGACTTTAATCCAGCGAACGCGGTCAAGCACGCCTTGAGAGTGGCCGTGGGCGGTATCAACAATGATTACGTCTACGCCAGCTTCGGCGAGCGCGGTGACACGATCCGGCGTTTCCGGGCCGGTGCCGACTGCCGCGCCGACCAACAAACGGCCGTCGCTATCTTTCGCGGCCATCGGGTAGGTGCGGGCTTTTTCGATATCCTGGAAGGTGACCAGGCCGCGCAGGTGGAACTCGTCATCGACGATCAGCATTTTCTCAATGCGGTGTTCGCGCATCTTGGCTTTGCTGGTTTCCAGGTCGGTGCCTTCCTTGACAGTGATCAGCCGGTCACGGGGCGTCATGATCGCTTCAACGCTGTCGCCGTGGTTAGGCTGGAAGCGCATATCACGCTCGGTCACAATACCGACCAGGGTTTCACCTTCTACCACGGGGAAGCCGGAGAAGCCGTACTCTCGCGCCATGGCGAGCAAGTCTTCCAGTTTTGCTTTGGGGCTAACGGTGACCGGGTCTTTCACGATCACGCTTTCGTGCTTTTTGACCTTGCGCACTTCAGCGGCCTGCTGAGCCATGGTCATGTTCTTGTGAATGATGCCGATGCCCCCTTCCTGAGCCATCGCAATCGCCAATCGCGCCTCGGTAACGGTGTCCATCGCGGCGGAAACAAGCGGAATGTTGAGCGAGAGATTGCGGGTCAGGCGGGTTTTGAGGCTGACATCCTTAGGAAGAATGTCGGAGAAGCCGGGAACGAGGAGTACGTCATCGAACGTTAGTGCTTCTTGGGCCATACGTAGCATAGCGGCAACACCCTGGTTGAAGAGGAAGTGGGGCGTGAAAGGTTAATCACCTATTATAACGTTTTGAGGGCCGCTCCAGCAATGCAGTCACGCTGTTGTGCTCATACCAAATGCTAATGACGTTTGATGATACGCTGGGGCAAACCATGTTTATCAGGCTTATTTCCAACGACAGGGGAACCACGTGACCCAGGAAATCATCGTTTATACCGATTACGTTTGCCCTTTTTGCCTACTGGCGGAAGACGCCATTGCTAAGGCCACCGAGGGCTTGGATGTCGAAATCCGCTGGCGGCCTTTTGAGCTGCGCCCGGCTCCGGTGCCCACGTTAAAGGTAGAAGACCCGTATCTGCCTCGCGTATGGCGCGATTCCGTTTACCCCATGGCAGAAAAGCTCGGCGTGCCGATTAAGCTGCCGAATATCTCGCCACAGCCGCGCACCGATAAAGCCTTTGAAGTATTCGCCATGGCTGAAGAGCAAGGCGTGGGCCATGCCTATTCCATGGCAGCGCTGAAAGCGTTTTTCCAGCAGGAGCGCGATATCGGCAACCCCGAGGTGCTGGCCGATATTGGCGAAGCGGTAGGCTTAGAGCGCCAAGCCGTGTTGGAAGCACTTGCCGAAGGCCGCTACCGCGAGCAGCACCAGGCGGCTCAGCGTCACGCGGTGGAAGAGGCGCGCATTCAGTCAGTGCCGACGCTGATCATCGATGGCGAAGTGATCCAGGGCGTTCCCGACCCTGCCGCCTTAAAACGTTTTTTAATTGAGCGCGGGTAAACCGATGACCTCCCCCACTCCCCAAACGCTTTCCGTCAGCCAGCTCAACCAGCGCGCCAAGCAAACCCTTGAGCGCGATGTGGGCGAAGTGTGGGTAGAAGGCGAGCTTTCTAACGTCTCGCGCCCGGCATCAGGGCATATTTATTTCACGTTAAAAGACGACCGCGCGCAGATCCGCTGCGCGCTATTTCGACAGCGAGCGCGGTTTGTTTCCGCCCCCATGCGCGACGGTGATCAGGTCAAGCTGCGCGGGCGGGTATCACTGTTCGAACCACGGGGCGATTACCAGTTAATTGCTGACGCCGTTCAGGCGGCGGGTTTGGGGGAGCTACTGGCGGCCTTCGAGCGTTTAAAAGCGCAGCTAGAAAGCGAAGGCGTGTTTGCCAACGCACGGCCGCTGCCCTTCCCACCACGCAAGCTGGTGATTTTAAGCTCTGCCACGGGGGCGGCCATTCGTGATGTGTTGGCGGTGCTGGAAGCGCGCTGGCCGCTGGCGGATGTCACGCTGATTCCAGTGCCCGTTCAAGGTGCTGAGGCGGCACCTGCGATAATATCGGCGCTGGCGTTGCTTAACCGCCAAGCGCGATTAGACCCCGAGCGCGATGTGGTACTCATCACCCGGGGCGGAGGTAGCCTGGAAGACTTATGGGCGTTTAATAATGAGCACCTGGCACGGGCGATTTTTCACTCCCGGCTGCCGGTGATGTCGGCGGTGGGTCACGAGGTGGATATCACCCTGGCTGACTTCGCCGCCGATATGCGCGCTCCCACCCCGTCTGCCGCCGCCGAGCGCTTGGTACCGGATCAAAACACCCTTAAACGCCAGCTTGAACATCAACACAGCCGCCTGCAGCGAGCCATGCAAGCGCGGCTAGAACGTGACAGCCAACGGCTGGATACCCTGCGCGCTAAGCTTCGCCACCCCGGTGAACAACTTAACCGTCAGCGCCAGCACTTAACTGCCCTTAATCAGCGTTTAAACCGCGCCATGCAGCAAACGCTCGCTCAGCAAAAAGCCCAAGTGACGCAGCTTGGCAGGCGTTTGGCCAGCCAGGACATGACGCGGTTGCATCGCGCGGAAAGCGAACGTACAAACCAGCTACGGCGCCGTTTGGCTTCTGCCATGCAGCGCCAGTTAGAGAGCCGACAGGCGCGCTTGAAAGCCGCAGCACGGGAGCTCAATGCGGTCAGCCCGCTGGCGGTATTAGGGCGAGGTTATGCGATTGCCCAAGACGAGCAGGGCCAGGTAGTTCGGCGCGCAGAAGACACTCAGCCCGGCCAGAAGCTAAAACTGAAGTTAGGTGAAGGCAGGCTAAGTGTGGAAGTTAAGCGGCGCTATAAAGTCCGGAGGTTAAAGACCTAAGTTAAATGGCCGATACCTTATAACAATGAGGAGAGGGTACCGCCATGAAGATAGGATTTTCGTCATTTACACTGATTAATCAGCGCCAAGATAAACCGCAGTTTTTAACGCCTACCCGCATCGCCCCCCAAAAGAGCGAGCCTGCTAAAGACGATCCGTTCACAAAGCGGCTCAAAAAGCAGCAGGAAGCGTTGGAGAGCTTGGCGTCGCTACCTACTCCAAAGGAAGCCTCCCAGCAGCAAGCTACCGATAAAGTGGGCTTCCTGCGCCAGCGGCTTGAAATGCTGAAAGCCATGATGGCCTTTGCCTCCCCTGAACAGCTTAAAAACATGGCCAAGGAGCTCAAGAGCATCGCCCGTGAGCTTGCCGGTGCGGCTAAGCTATTGAACAATCAAGGTGGCAGTGGTGCTGGCATGACCACTATCCCGTCAATGGTTCCAACAGCAGCAGCTCCAACGACAGTAGCTCAAACCAGCGGGGCTGATTCAGCCGCGGCCCAGGCGGGTAGCGATGAGCCCCCCCAGGCAACGGTGTCGAGTGACGCGCAGCAAGCCGAAGCTAATGCGAAAACAGCAGAGGAAGATGCAGAGAAGGCTGCTAAGCAAGAGGCCGAGAAAGCAGCGGGCGAGCCTGAAGGCGATGAATCCACCGAGCTCGGCTTATTACCTAGCCTGCCCAACCTCATTCAGAATGAAGACAACCGCTCTAAATCCAATGGCCCCAGCGCTAGTGAGCACATACTACGCGGCGTTCTGACTGATGCTCAGAAAGAGCTGCGCGAAGTCGTTAATGCACTCAAGATTAGGCTGAGCGAAGAAGATAAAGAAGCCCGCCGTGAGCTAAAAAAAGCTGAAGAAGTCATGGATAAGACCGATCAGGTGGTTGCCGCATCAACCTCTGACGCCCTCTACTCCTCATTGGGACAGTTGCTGCCCACCTCGCTAGGTGATGTTTCCGTATCAACGCCCTCTATCAACATAGAGGTTTAGCGTTAAATGAAAAAAGGCGCTACTCATCAGTAGCGCCTTCGTTGTATAAGCATTGTTATTAGCAGCGTTTAAATGCGTATTCAGTGACCTTTTTTCTGGTCTTCATACGATTTCTTGCTGTCGGAATCCTTGTTGACGTGATGGGTATCCGGCATCGGATTGGCATCATCGTGGTGATCATCACGATCTTTAGGGGCTTTCTTGTCGTTCTCGGGAACTTGAGTCATCGTTTTTTTCCTCAGCTAAATAGACGGTTAGGGCGCTTAATTAGGGCGACTGGTTAGCTCCAGGACGTTCAGCAAAAGGGGTGGGTGAGCCTTTAACTTCCGTCTCCCTATCTTGAGGCGCGTCTACATTAGTGCCATTAGCGCCGGTGTCTTGATCAGACTTATCCTTAAATGATTCAGTTTTCTCGTGGATCGTATACTGAGCTTTATCCACCTGTTCCTTCCCGGCCTCGGCGGCCTTATGCAGAATGCGGTCACGATACTCGCCCATATACTCTTCTTTCTTAGTCGCTGGGAAAATTCCGCCCAAGGCGGCGCCAAGCACAAACCCTAAAGCACCGACGACCAGCGGGTGTTCCTGAATAAGCTCAGAGGCCTGACTCTCTGCTTGGCGAGCGCGCTGCCCCATGTTGTGCAGGTTGTCGTGATGACGCTCTGTGCCACTTGTCATACTGCTAGGGGTAGCATAGCTATGCGCGTTAGGGTGTGTGCCCTCATGCACAGGGATTCCCGGCGTGCCGTACTGGCCGCTAGCGTAACGATGCTGGCTGTACCCTTGGTTGGCGTAGCTAGTGTTGGGGTTACGTTGGGCCAGTATTAACCAGCCAATACCAGCACTGGTGAGCAAAAACGGCTGTGGGTTCTGCTTAATGGTGTTGCCTAGATTGGAAACAAATTCATTAGCACCGCCATGACGCAAATACTCATAGCACTTAATAAATCCATCTCTCACTGAATAAATCTATCTCTTACTGAATAAATCTATCTCTTACTGAATAAATCACCTCTATAAAACATAGCGGGCATTTAACTATTGTCAATTTATGCTGACTGGCGCCGTATTTAACGAAATAACTTAATCCCGCCTGGGAATAGCGGTCGAATACGTGTTGAGATGCGCTAGATGTTCATCCGCTTGCTGCAACGCTTCTAGCGTCTTAGGTCGGTTGAATTCCGCCAATAAGGTACACAGCACTTCGGAGACCGCTAACGCCGGGGTAAGCGTATGGAAGAAGCTATCGCTTTCCGTGGCGCAAAAAATAATCTGCTCTGAAAATCCGACCAACGGCGACACTTCGCTATCGGTGATGGAAAGAATGCCCACCCCTTTATCTTTTGCCAACTGGGCAAGTTTCAGCGTATCACTGGCATAAGGTTTGATGGAGATAACCAGCATGACATCCTCAGGGGTAGCGCGAATTAACGCGTCTCCGCCGGTTCCCCCAGGCCCATCTAAATGAACCGAGCGGTCGCCCAACAGGGTCATCACGTAATGGAAATGCCAGGCGACGGCATGACAGGAACGTAAACCGAGCACATAGACCTTTCTCGCTGATCTTAGTCTATTGGCGGTGGCTTCCAGCCGCTTGAGCGAATCGGGCTCGCAGAGCTTGGCAATCTGGGCACTTAGCCCTTGCAGCATGTGGGAGGCGATATCGCTTTCCACCGTCTCATTGCCTTCGTCTAGCCGCAGGCGAACCTTGGCAGCGAAGCCATCGTTTCCCCGACGCAACACCGCCGCATGCTGCGCGCGAAGTTCATCATACCCTGGCAAGCCCAAAAACTTGGCCAGCCGGGTCATGGTGGCGGGTTGCACCGCCGCTAGGCGCGCCAGCTCTCGCATGGACACCAGCGCCACTTCTTCCGGGTGTTCGATGACGTAGCGGGCGGCCTGCTGAAGCTGCGGAGACATGGCATCGTATTGGGCAATAATTCGATCTTTCAGGGAATCACTCGGTGGCATAGTCGGTGGACTCTTTTGCTGACAGGGGTGCTTTTAAGCACGATGATCTAAATGTTTCATAGAATATTAAAATGATTTAATTGTTGCAAACATCAACAAGGATGTGCCAATCTGTTGGTCATATTGGGTTTATAACTTCAGAGAAACAGAGGAAAGATACCATGACGCGTATTCTTCACCGCGGTATCGGCGGGGCACTGCCTCATGCAGCGTCGGCGCAAGGCGTTTATATTACCGATACCACGGGGCGTCGGTATCTGGATGGATCAGGAGGGGCAGCGGTTACCAGCGTAGGACACGCCCACCCGGAAGTATTGGCGGCCATGCGCGCGCAGATCGATAACCTCTGTTACGCCCACACCTCTTTTTTCACCACCGACGCCGCCGAAGCGCTGGCCGAGCAACTCGTGAATTTAGCGCCCGAAGGGCTGGATTACGTTTATCTGGTGTCGGGTGGGTCGGAAGCCGTTGAAGCGGCGCTGAAAATGGCGCGACAGTACTTTGTCGAGATTAGCGAACCCCAGCGGCGGCACATCATTGCCAGACGCCAGAGTTATCACGGCAACACCATTGGGGCGTTGGCAACCGGTGGCAATGCCATGCGGCGCAAGCAGTTTCAGCCCATTCTGCCAGAAACTCACCATGTATCGCCCTGCTATGCGTATCGCGACAAGGGCGTTGATGAATCTCCAGAAGCCTACGCGGCAAGGCTTGCCGAAGAACTTGAGGCAAAAATTCTGGCGCTTGGCCCTGAGCAGGTGATGGCTTTTGTTGCCGAGCCCGTTGTCGGTGCCACCTTGGGGGCGGTCGCCTCTGAGGCGGATTACTTCAAGCGCGTGCGTGCCATTTGCGATAAATACGGCGTGCTGCTGATTCTCGATGAAGTGATGTGCGGCATGGGAAGAACCGGCACCCTGTTCGCCTGCGAGCAAGATGGGGTCATTCCGGATATCGTCACCATCGCCAAAGGGCTAGGCGGTGGCTATCAGCCAATCGGCGCGGTCATGCTGTCGGCCAACATTTACGATAGTTTCGCCAATGGGTCTGGTCTATTTCAGCATGGTCATACCTACCTGGGCCACCCTGTCGCTGCCGCAGCCGCTAACAAAGTGGTTGAGATCATCGCACGGCCAGAGACGCTGGCTAACGTTAACGCCATGGGCGCGAGATTGCAGAGCGGCCTTGAAGCGGCGCTCGGCGCATCCCCCCACGTGGGTGATATTCGCGGCAGAGGGTTATTTCGCGGTATCGAACTCGTTGCCGACAGGGAAAGCAAAACGCCTTTCGACCCAGCCCGAAAAATTCACGCCAAAATCAAGCGACAGGCCATGGCGCGTGGCTTGATCAGTTATCCAGCAGGCGGAACCATTGATGGCGTTTACGGTGACCATATCTTGCTGGCGCCGCCCTATATTATTGAACCTGGCGAAATTGACTTGATCATTGAGCGCATTGCCGAGGCCATAGACGCTGCAATCGCAGAGTGATGATGAGACACACCCCCCGTTATCTGAAGAACAATCTGCAGAACTATTTGACTGGAGCTCACCCATGACCCTTTCTCCCTGCCCGCCTATTTCCAACGCCGACTGGCCTGCCGAAATCGCCGTTCACCGCGAAGGCTTTGCTGGCGCACTTAACGTTTATCGCACCATGGCCCACCACCCGGCGTTGCTCGAAGCATGGGCGCCCTTACGTCAACATATCGTCAAGAAAAACACCTTAGGACCGGAATTGACCGAAGTCGTGATTCTACGCGCCGGGCTTCGTATGGGTGCGGCCTACGAGTGGGCCCATCATGTCAGTCGAGCGCTCGCCCTGGGGTTTTCCGAACACCGGATCAATGCTATTCGCGGCAACCCCGAAGGCGTTGACGGCCTTATTGTCAACGCCGTGGATGCGTTATTCGACGAGCGCCGGCTGACCCTGGAGCAAGAAGCAGAACTTGCTGAGGCTATCGGGCGTAAGGCAGTGATCGATCTGATCGCCATGGTGGGTTTCTATTCGGTGCTGGGCTATCTGCTCAACACCTACGAAACACCCATTGATGACAATATTCAAAAAGAAGCGCAAACAATGCCGGCACTATTTTCGCTAGCGCCGAGCTCAACCGGTTAAACCAGGGCTGCTAATCAGCGAGTTACGTTAGATTTTTCACCAACACCTTGGATTTACGGGCGTGATTGTAGGTTTCGCGTTTCAGCGGCGGTAAGTCTTCCAGGCTGGCCGCGCGGAAGCCGCGCTCGACAAACCAGTGGGCAGTGTGAGTCGTCAGCACGAACACTTCCGTTAAACCGCGCTGGCGGGCGCGGCGCTCTAGCGCTTCTACTAAACGCTCGCCGCGCTCGCCGCCGCGGTAGCTATCGTGAACAGCCACGCAGGCCAGTTCGGCCACGGTGGTATCGGGGAAAACGTGCAGCGCGGCGCAGCCAATCACCATGCCGTCGCGTTCAATCACCATGTAGTCATCAATTTCGTGTTCCAGGCGTTCACGGGAACGCGCCACTAACATACCGCGCCGCTCTAACGGTTCCAGCAGTTCCAGCAGGCCCGCTACGTCGTTTAACGTGGCCGGGCGCAGCTGTTCGTAGCGGTGCTGGGTGATCATGGTGCCTACACCGTCACGGGTGAATAGCTCACCAAGCAAGGCATCGTGGTTACGCCAGGAAAGCAAATGCGTGCGCGCCACGCCTTCCCGTGCGGCGGTACAGGCGGCTTGTAGATGGCGGGCTAGCTCACTGCCCGGTGCAGCAGCACTTAACCGTGGCTCGGCCTCAAAGGGCGAGAGCTGGCGCAGCAGCGCGCCGTGCTCATCTTCTAACCCTTCCGATTCCCCGAGCAAAATCAGCTTGTCGGCTTTTAGCGCCACGGCGGCGTGCTGAGCCACTTCTGAGGCATCTAAATCAAACACCTCGCCGGTACTGGAAAAGCCCAGCGGCGGCAGCAGCACCAGCGAGCCCTTTTCTAACAGGCCTTCAATAGCGCTAGCGCGCACCCGGCGCACTTCACCGCTGTGGTCAAAATCTACCCCTTCACGCACGCCCAACGGCTTGGCGGTGACCAGATTGCCAGAGATCACGCTTAGCTCCACACCGTGCAGCGGCGTACTGGGTAGGCCGAGCGAAAGCCTTGCTTCTAGCCACAGCCGCTGGCGGGCAGCCACTTGCTCTACGTGGTTCATCACTGCGCGGTCGGCCACCCAGCGGCCGTCGATTCGAGTGGGCTCAACGCCTGCGGCGGTTAACGCTTCTTGCACTTGGGGGCGGATACCAAATACCACCACCAGGCGCACGCCCAGCGTATGCAGCAGCGCTAAATCTTGAATCAGCTGCTCCCCACGGCCAGACGCCATCGCTTCGCCTTCAATTAAGATGACAAAGGTTCGCCCCCGGTGGGCATTAATGTAGGGGGAAGCATTACGAAACCAATCAACAAAGGGGAAGCGCGTATCCAAGGGCCGCTCTCCGGCAGCAGGTGAAAGAACACATCAGACGTTTACTACATCTAGTTGGGCTACTTTACCAGAGCACAAAAAACAGCGGCACCTTCTAATGCAAATCTGCTCAATCTAATGCAGATAGGCATGAAGCGTGCCGCTGTGTGGTTACCGCCTAGGTACTTCTATATTTCCCTAAGTACTTCTATATTTTCCTAGGTACTTCTATATCTTCTTAGGTACTTCTACCGGTTCTTTAACCGAACATGCCTTTAAACATAAAGAAGAACAGGATCGCCAAACCGGCACCGGCGGGCAGCGTGATTAGCCAGGACATCGCAATCGTGCCGATAACCCGCAGGTTAAGCGCTGCCATACCACGCGCAAGACCTACACCTAGAATCGCCCCTACTAGCGTATGCGTTGTAGAAATCGGCAAGCCCGTGCCCGATGCCAATACCACGGTAGTCGCTGCCGCGAGCGTAGCAGCAAAACCACGGCTAGGGGTCAGCTCGGTAATCCCCGTACCTACCGTGGCGATGACTTTATGGCCGTAAGTGACAAGACCTACGACGATGCCACCGCCGCCCAATACCAATACCCACCAGGGCACTAAGGCAGCGCTGTCGATGATGCCTTCGCTACGTACCACGCTAATAACAGCCGCCAACGGGCCCACCGCATTGGCCACGTCGTTAGAGCCGTGGGCAAAGGCCATGGCACAGGCGGTAAAGATCATCAGCACGCCGAACACCCGCTCAACATTGGCATAGCCGAAGTGATCGCTGTCGTTCTGCACGTATTTGACCCGCCGCTGCATCACCACACCCAGCACCATAATGATTAAGCCAAGCACAATAGAAAGCAGCAGGCTCTGACCAAAACTCAGATCCAAGCCAATGTGCTTCAGCCCTTTGGTTAGCGTCACCATCGAAACAATGAAACCGACCAGGAAGATATACCCAGGCACGTAGCGCTTGGCAGCGGCAAAGGGGTCGTTGTTTTCAAAAATCAGGTGGTGAACCGATTTGAACAACACATAGCCAATAGTACCGGCAAGCAACGGTGAAATAAGCCAGCTAGAGGCAATTTGACCGACTTTACCCCACGCGACGGCTTCGACGCCCAAACCCACTGCACCAAAACCAACAATGGCACCGACAATTGAGTGAGTGGTAGACACTGGCCAGCCGCGTGCAGAAGCTATCATTAACCAAATGGCCGCGGCTAACAGCGCAGACAGCATCCCGTACACTAACAGTTCCGGGTTAGCTTCCAACAATAAGGGGTCAAGCATCCCACCACGAATCGTTGCGGTAACCTCGCCACCGGCCAACCAGGCGCCGAGAAACTCAAAGATAATAGCAATAAGAATGGCTTGTTTGATGGTGATCGCTTTCGACCCCACCGAGGTTCCCATGGCATTGGCGACGTCATTCGCACCAACACCCCAGGCCATAAAGAAGCCGAACAAACAGGCCAGAATAATGAAGATTTCACCGTGCTGGGCAATAATCAGCATGAAGCTCCCCTTAGCGGGCTGTCAGGATCTGTAGGCGGCTACCCACGCGCTCGGCGCGATCAGATAGTTCGCCAACCCATTCAATGATCTTGTAGAGAAAGATCACATCTACCGGTGGCAGTTGGCTCTCTAGCGCAAATAGCTGGCGACGAATGGTCACCTGCTGGCCATCGGCTTGATGTTCCAGGGTGTGGAGTTCACGGATCATCTTCTGCATCACATCGGAGACATTTTTTCCAAAGCCCGATTCCAGCAGATCCTTGAGCTCTTCCAGCGCCTGACGCGCTTGCGCCACACAGGCGACGCTAGTGCGCATGTAATCGCGCATCGGTTCTGCCAATTCATCTGGCACACGCATTTTACGGCCCAACATAATGCCGGTAATGTCGCGCACTTTATTGGCGATTTTGTCCTGTACGCTGATCAGATCAAGCAGGTCAGAGCGCGACACCGGTAGAAACATGGTGTTGGGCAGGTTCAACCGCAGTTCTGTTTTCAGCGTATCGGCGTCGTGCTCTAAGCGAGTGACGTTTTCGCGCAGCTCAGCCGCTGTGTCCCAGTCATTAGCAAGCGTTGCCTCAAAAAACGGCAACAGCTGGTCGGCACACTCATTAGCCTTGACGATATGCGCTAATAATGGCTGGAATGGCGAGCGGCCAAACATCGAAGAAAAAGGGTTGGAGGTAACCATAATGCCTTTTAGCCTGTTTTCGGGGAGCCTGGAAATGGCGGCGCCAGTATAAAGAGTGCGCCTAGCGCCGTCATGAAAAGTTCACAAATGTCATCAAATATTCATCTAAATGTCATGATAACGAGGTGGCTAGCGTCATGAAAAACCCTAATCCCATTGAAGTAGAGCTTAAACTAGCCCTTGCCCCAGAAGGGCCTGCTGCGCTTGCGCAACACCCATTTCTCCGTTCAACACCAGCGCTTGAGCAAACATTGGCCAATCGCTATTTTGATACCCCTGAAGGCGATTTGGCCAACGCGCGGATTGCGCTGCGCCTGCGCCAGGTGGACGGCCAGGTGCTGCAAACAGTGAAAACCGCAGGCCAAGGCGGCGGCGGGCTCTCGCAGCGCGAAGAGTGGGAGTGGCCGGTAGCTGGCCCGCAGCTGGATCTTGCCTCACTTGCCAAGCTTCCCCCTTTTCAAGCTGAGCTCAGCGGTGTGCTAAATCTTCTCGCCCCCCAACTCAGTACCGATTTCACACGGCGTAGCTGGCAGTTAACCGATAGCACAAAAGATCAGCAGAGCCATATTGAGTTGGTATTGGATGAAGGCGAGATTATTAGCGGTGGCTACCGCACGCCAATTCGCGAGATGGAACTTGAGCTAAAGAGCGGCGCGCCGGAAGCGCTATGGAAAGTGGCATTAATACTGGCCGAGCAGGTTCCGCTGCGCCCCTCAGACAGCAGCAAAGCGGCCCGTGGCAATGCGCTAAGCGAACAGCACTGGCCGTTGCCTGAAGCGCACTCCCCGGCACAGTGGCTACACCGCGCCACGCTAGCGCTAGATGCCTACCACGACAGCCACCAAGCCAGCTTTTTAACCGCTGCCCAACAGGCATTGACCACCCTCGCTGACCACCCCGCGCTGGATGCCACTGCACGTGCATATGCAGAGGCGCTAATCAGCGCGCTAAATGCCCACGGCCAGCCAAGCACTGCTTATGGTAAAGCGGCGTTGGCACTCGCCCATCGCTTGGCGTACCAAACCGCGCTACGCTAGCCATCTAATAGTTTTTTCTAGCAGTTTTTTTTCAGGACAGTATTGAGGCCTCTTCAAGCTCATTTCAGGCTCATTTCAGGATAGCGCAATGAATTTAAACTTAACGCCTGGCGCGGAAGGCCTGCGCACGCGGCTGTTCCATATCATTTTTGAGTCAGACACGCCGGGCGCTAAGGCATTTGATATCGCCTTGATTGTGGCCATTTTGTTGAGCGTGGCAGTCATTCTGCTGGGCAGCATTGAGGTTTACGCTGAGCGCTACGGAGAGGTCTTCTTTTATGTTGAGTGGATATTTACGCTGCTGTTCAGCATTGAGCTGATCGTGCGCCTTTATTGCCTGGAACGCCCTTTGCTCTATTTAAAGAGCTTTTATGGCATCGTCGATTTAATCGCTATTTTACCCACCTGGCTGGTGCTTCTGGTGCCCGGTGCCCATGGGCTGGTGATTGTTCGCCTGCTGCGGGTGCTGCGGATTTTCCGTATTTTGCGCCTGATGGAATTTGTTGGTGAAGCAGGCCTGCTGTTAGACGCCCTTAAGCGCAGCCTGCGTCAAATACTGCTGTTTTTCTCGGCTATTTTTATGGTGGTCACGCTGTTTGCGGCGTTGATGTACACCATTGAATCCCCCGAGGCAGGCTTCACCAGCATACCCATGTCGATGTACTGGGCGATTGTGAGCATGACGACGGTCGGCTACGGCGATATTGTCCCCGCAACATCGCTAGGTAAAGCGATCACCATGATTCTGATGCTACTCGGCTACTCGATTATCGCTGTGCCGACCGGGGTTTTCTCCGCCCAGGTGATTCGCTCCATTCGTGAAGAGCGCTACTCCGAAGAGGCCTGCCCAGGATGCGGGCACGAACGCCACGAAAAGCGCGCCCGCTACTGCCTACGCTGCGGCACTTGGTTAGACGAAGATAGCGAAGACCCACGCAAAGACAAACCAGAACCATCGGCTGACTAGCCTTAACCTAAACGAAAGGCGTGATATCCCCGCGCCCTTCACGGATGATTTTCGGCGGCAGTTCGCGCAGGTCGATCACACTGGTGGGGTCTAAATGGCAGGCACCGCCGTCGATAATGGCATCCAGGTGAGCGCCAAAACGCTCGCGGATCTCTTCCGGGTCGTTCATGGGAAAGTCATCGCCCACCGGGATGAGCGTTACGCTCATCAATGGCTCACCTAACGCTTCCAATAACGCATGGGTGATACGGTGATCCGGCACGCGCACCCCAATAGAGCGACGCTTGGGGTGCAGCAACAAGCGCGGCACTTCTGACGTGGCATCCAGAATAAAGGTGTAAGGCCCTGGGGTATGCGCTTTCAGCAGCCGAAACACATCGTTATCTACCTTGGCGTAGGTACCAATTTCCGAGAGATCAGAACACACCAGGGTAAAGTTGTGCTTATCGTCCAGTGAACGCAGCCACTTGATCTTCTCGATGGCTTTTTTCTCACCCAAATGACAGCCAAGTGCATATCCCGAATCGGTGGGGTACGCCACCACACCGCCTTTACGAATGATCTCGATCGCCTGATCGATCAGCCGCTTTTGCGGGTTTTCCGGGTGAATCTGAAAATATTGACTCATTTAAACTGCTCCTTTCATAAAACGCTGGCTACTGCTGTTCATATAGCATAGCTGACCTGACGTGTTGATAACTTAGGCTTGTTAATGACTTAGACGCTAGCCAATGGCCCAGCGGGTGCATCGCGCAGATGCACCAGCCGCGGATGCTGCCAGATGGGTGGTGCTGCCGTGCGCGGCACTAGGCTCATGCTACCGGGTGCTGCGTGGCTGCCGGGAAAGTGAAAATCGCTGCCCATGGAGGCGTACAAATTGCGCTCAACCAGCTGGCGCGCCAAATCGCGGGTGCTATCCGGGTTCTGTTGGCCGCTCACCAGCTCGACCGCTTGGCCACCGGCGGCTTGAAAGGTATCCATCAGCAGGCCGCGCTTACGCCGGGTTAAGCCGTGGCGCAGTGGGTGGGCAATCACGGCAACGCCGCCCGAATCGACAATCCAGCCCACCGCCTCACTGATTTCCGGCCAGTGGGCTTTCACATCGCCTTTTTTGCCACTGCCTAAATAGCGCTTAAAAGCGCTGGCCCAGTCGGGCACCAGCCCTTCTTCGACTAGCGCACGGGCAAAATCTGGACGCCCCAAGGGGCGGTCGCTGCCTGCATGAAAGCGCGCTTTTTCCAGCGCATTGGGTAGGCCTACTTTTTCCAACCGCTCGGCGATCACTTCAGCGCGCTGAATACGCGCTTCACGCTGCTGAAGCAGGCCTTCCACCATTGCCCCTTGCAAGCCGCCGGGCATCAATGCCACCACATGAATACTCACGCCCTGCCAGCGTGTGGATAACTCACAGCCAGGAATAAGACATATCCCGACGCGTTCAGCCGCACGCGCCGCTTCCTCAATGCCGTCCATGGTATCGTGGTCAGTAAGCGACATATGCGTTAACCCGCGCTCAGCGCACAGCGTTACCAGCTCGGTGGGCGTTAACGCGCCATCGGAAGCGGTGGAGTGCATGTGCAAATCAACGGGGTAACGCTGATCGGCGTCAAACACAGGGGACAGAGAACGTGCAGAAGGTTGGGACATAAGCATGACGCCGTGTGGCCAGTTTGTCAGAATGCGCTTTTCAGCGGTGAATGAACCGTTCACAGTACGCCAGAACAGTAGGTAAGATATGGTGCGCGCTTATACCAGTGCGGTCAATTAGCGGTCTTTTTCACCCCCGCCTTATCAAGGAGTTATCCCCACATGCTGTATGCCATTATCAGTGAAGATGTGCCCAATAGTTTAGAGCGCCGCCTAGCGGCACGGCCCGATCACCTAGCACGCTTAGAAACGCTGCGTGACGAAGCTCGTTTGGTATTGGCCGGCCCTCACCCTGCCATCGATGCCGATAACCCTGGCGAAGCAGGCTTTTCCGGCAGCCTAGTCGTGGCGGAGTTTGACAGCCTGGAAGATGCCCAAGCGTGGGCCGATGCCGACCCCTATATGATTGCAGGCGTTTATGCCAAGGTCATTGTTAAGCCGTTCAAAAAAGTTTTGCCTTGACCCCAATAGGCGAATATGGAGGGTTCGTCGTGTTTTTCACAGAGCCTGTGGAAAACTCTGTGCAAACCCGGCGGACGCTTTGCGCTAAGCCAGTCAGTACGCCAGCGCCGACAAATTGATCATTTTTTAACCACCCATTCATTAAGACGGATACCCGTGTGACCCAACGTCCCAATGCGCTACCTCCGCTGGCAGCGTTAACATCGCCTGCGCTTACCTGGAACGAGGGCGCGCCGCACTCCACAGCGTTTGATGACATCTATTTCACCCGTGGCGATGGGCGCGCGGAAACCGAGCATGTCTTTCTGGGTGCCAATCACCTTCCCGAGCGCTTCGCCGCCTGGCAGCAGGCGCGCCCCTTTGTGATTGGCGAAACCGGCTTTGGCACCGGGCTTAATATGCTCTGCGCCTGGGCCTGTTTTGAGCAACACGCCGCCCCCCATGCACGGCTGCATCTGTTATCCACAGAGAAGTTTCCCCTTGAGCGTGAGGCGCTTAAACACGCACTCGCGAGCTGGCCCTCGCTTGCCGCTTATGCACAGGTGCTGTGTGCCCTGTGGCCTAATGCTGTGAGCGGTATTCATCGCCTGCACTTAACCGAGCGCGTCACCCTTGATCTTCACTTTGGCGATACCACCGAGCGCTTAGAGCAATTGGATGGCCAAGTCGACGCTTGGTTTTTAGACGGTTTTGCGCCCTCTAAAAACCCCGATATGTGGCAGCCCGAGCTGTTTAACGCCATGGCCGCCCGCTCGCGGCCAGGGGCAACCTTCGCCACCTTTACCTGCGCAGGCATTGTTAAGCGTGGCCTGAAAGCAGCGGGCTTTCGCTGGAAGAAAGTGCCCGGCTATGGCCGTAAACGTGAAATGCTCGCGGGCAGTATCGAAACCCCGCCAGAAGATCAACGCCGCCAGGCAACGCCCTGGTTTACGCCACCGCCAGTGGCGGCTGTTAAGCACGCGGCAATGCACGTTGTCATAGTAGGCGCAGGCCTTGCGGGAAGTAGCGTGGCGGCCGCGCTAGCACGCCGCGGCATTAAGGTAACGGTGGTGGAACGCGACGCCCCCGGCGCGGGTGGTTCTGGCAACCGCCAAGGCGCGCTTTATGTGAAGTTGGCCGCCGAAACCAATCACCAGAGCCGTGTTTATCTCGCTGGGCTGCTGTATAGCCAGCGCTGGCTGGCCCAGCAGAATGCGACGCAAACCCCCTCGACCTCGCCCTTATGGCAGCCCTGCGGCGTGGTGCAGTTGGCGAGCAGCGCTAAAGAGGCTCGCCGCCAGCAGCGTTTTATTGAACAGCACCCGCTGCCCAGTGACGTTGTTACCGCACTGGAGAACCCGGCGTTAACCGAAACAGCGGCGATTAACATCAACGCGCCCCATGGGCTTTTTTATCCACACGCCGGATGGGTGCGCCCTAAAGCGCTGTGTGAGCACCTGCTCAGCCAGCCGGGTATTAGCTTGCAAAATGGCGATGTATCGTCGCTTTCTCAACGAGCAACCGGCGGTTGGCAGCTGAATTTAGCGGATGGTAGCGCTCTTGACGCGGATCACGTGGTGATTGCCAGCGCGCATCTGGCCAATTGCTTCGCGCAAACTGCTGAGCTGCCGCTGCAGTCGGTGCGCGGCCAGATTAGCGAGCTGAAACTACCCGATGAGACAGCGGGCCCTAAACGCGTGGTGTGTGCCGGGGGTTATGTGGCACCTGCGCTGGATGGCGTGCTGACCTTCGGTGCCAGCTTTGTGCCCAATAACGCAACCACCGAGGTGAGCGCCGACGATCACCAGCGCAACATTGATGAGCTGCGCCAAACGCTGCCCGCGTTGGTAGAAGAACTAGAACAGGCAGGAATTGAGCTGACGCCTGAACACCTTCAAGGCCGTGCAGCGGTGCGGGCAGCAAGCCCTGATAAAACCCCTTACGCAGGGCCAGTGCCGGTAGCGGATGCGTGGCGAACGGACTACTCGCTGCTGAGTAAAGATGCCACTCGCGTGGCGGATAAGCGCGGCGAGCACCACCCAGGCCTGTGGATATCCACCGCCCATGGCTCGCGGGGGCTGGCCAGCGCACCGCTATGCGCCGAGGTGATTGCCTCACGACTATGCGATGAGCCAATGCCGCTAGAAGCGCCGCTGGTCGATCACCTTCACCCGGGGAGGAGGATTATTAGCGCGATTATTCGTGGTGAGAGTGCCTAATCATTGCCAAAAAACTTAAGTATTGCCTAAATATCACCCTCTTCCTCGTCATCGGCGATATCTCGGCCAAACGAACGCCACTGGGCGAGGGTCATCACCTCGGTCATCTCTAGCTCAAGGTCATGGGCGATGATCAGCTCATTGCGTTCTAGCTGCTTTTTCAGCTCGGCTACCCAGCCGTGCATGCCCTCGCCGGTAGTATCAGTGGTGTCGTAGCCCTGGCGGGTCACAAACGCCTCTAGTAAGGCATCGAGGGTAGCCGGTGGCAGCATTCTGGCGGGCACTTCAATAAAACGGCTCATTCACCCTGCTCCCACTCTGCCAAACGTTCAATAAAGGTAGCTTCATCGATCACTTCTACCCCCATCTGTTCGGCTTTTGTTAACTTGCTGCCCGCCGCTTCGCCAGCGACCAGGCACGTCGTTTTTTTAGAGACACTGCCCGCTACCTTTGCACCGAGCGCTTGCAAGCGCGCCTTGCCTTCATCGCGGGTCATGCTCTCCAGCGAGCCGGTGAGCACCCAGGTTTGGCCTTCCAGCGGCGTAGGGCCTTGGGTGACTTCCGCCTCTTGCCAGGTAATACCCGCGTCAATCAGCGCGGCAATGGTTTCCTGATTGTGGGGCTGGCGGAAAAAGGTATGCACATGAGCAGCCACAATCGGGCCGACATCATTAACGGCTTCCAGCGCTTCCAGCTCAGCGGCTTGAACGGCCTCCAGCGTGCCAAAGTGATTGGCAAGGTTGCCCGCCGTGGCTTCACCCACTTCACGGATACCCAGTGCATAAATAAATCGTGCCAGCGTGGTCAATTTGGCTTTATCGAGCGCATTGACCAGATTTGTCGCTGACTTCTCGCCCATACGTGGCAGGCTTTGCAGCTGCTCTATGGTCAAGTGAAAAAGCGCTGCTGGGGTGTCTACCCAGCCCAAATCGACCAGCTGTACAATCAGCTTTTCACCCAGGCCGTCAATATCCAGCGCTTTACGGCTAGCGAAGTGCTTCAACGCCTCTTTACGCTGCGCTGCGCAGTAAAGCCCGCCGGAACAGCGCGCCACGGCTTCGCCCTCAAGGCGCTCGATATCCGAGCCGCACACCGGGCACTTTTCTGGAAAAACAATCGCCCTGGCATCCGCGGGACGCTGCTCGGTATGCACCCTGACGACTTGAGGAATCACATCCCCCGCTCGGCGAATCGATACCGTGTCGCCGATCATTACATCCAAGCGCTTGATCTCATCAGCGTTGTGCAGCGTCGCGTTGGAGACCGTCACGCCCGCCACGGTTACCGGTTCAAGGCGTGCTACGGGGGTAATCGCCCCGGTACGGCCAACCTGGAACTCCACATCATTCAGCGTGGTGACTTCTTCCTGGGCAGGAAACTTAAACGCTACCGCCCAGCGCGGCGCACGGGCGACAAAGCCCAGCTCACGCTGGTGGCGCAGGTCATTCACCTTGATCACTACACCGTCGATATCAAAGCCCAGATTGTCGCGTTTCTCACCCAGCTGTTCGCAGTAATCGGCGACAGCCTCAGGCCCTTTGACGGCTTTCAGCTCTGAACTTGCGCGAAACCCCAGCGTGGATAACCGCGCCATTAATTCACTGTGGGTAGCGTCGCCCAAATCCGGCTCCAAACGCGCCGCTTGATAGGCGTGGAACTCCAGCGGACGCTTGGCGGTAACCCGCGGGTCTAGCTGACGCAGGCTGCCTGCCGCCGCGTTACGCGGGTTGGCAAACACCTTGCTGCCCTCTTCCCGGGCACGCTCGTTCAGCGCTTCAAACCCCGCATGACGCATAATGACCTCGCCACGCACTTCCAACAGCGCAGGCACGTTGTTACCCAGCAGCTTTAGCGGCACCGAGCGCAGCGTGCGCAGGTTAGTGGTAATGCCTTCACCGGTACGCCCATCGCCCCGAGTAGCACCGCTCACCAATACACCCTGCTCGTAGACCAGCGATACCGCAGCGCCATCCAGCTTTGGTTCGCAGGTAAACTCAATATCGTCTGCCGCGCACTCCAGGCGCTCTGCTACCCGCTCGGCAAAGGCGTGGATATCTTCCCGGCTAAAGGCGTTATCCAACGACAGCATCGGAATCGCGTGGGCCACTGACGGAAAGCCAGCCGCTGGGGCAGCGCCAACCCGTTGGGTCGGCGAATCAGAGGTGATCAATTCTGGGTGCTGAGTTTCCAACTGCTGCAGCCGCTGCAGCGTGCGGTCGTAGTCGGCATCCGTTAGCGTCGGCTCATCCAGCACGTAGTAACGGTAGTTGGCCTCGTCCAGGGCGGCTCGCAGTTGGGTGATCTCTTCAAGGGCTTGAGAATCAGACTGACTCATTAGAATGGGTTCCAGTACTAGCTAAAAGCAGCAGCAAACATGCAGAGCCTAAAGAATTAAAATAGAGAAAGTGCCAAAAAGTAGTGCGTATTGAACAAAAACACCCGCCTTCTGGCAAGAAGGCGGGTGCTGAACGGCGGTTGTTACTTAGCGGACTTGCAGTTGCCGATGCAGACGATGGCGACGTTCAAATTCACGCACCCGCTGACGGGCAAACTCTATTGTTTGTGCGGTCATCACGCTGCGGTTTTCATCTTTCAACTCGCCGCCCATGTGGCGCACCAACACCATGGCCGTCTCGACCATCGCCTCAAACGCTGCCGAACTGTCAATCGCACCCGGTAGCGGCATTAACAGCGTGATGCCTGGGGTCATAAATTCACCCATTTCTTCAATGGGGAAAGTGCCGGGTTTGACCACATTAACCATTGAGAACTGCAGCTCGCTGTCGTCGCTTTCGGTTTCAAAGCGGTGGAAAATGCCCATCGCGCTACTGTAGCGCAATCCACACACCATCATCAGTTCGAGCAGCTTACTGCCATCAAACCCTTCTGGGTCGCGGGAAAGTACGCTAATCACCACCACTTCTTCAGCGTTAGAAAGCGTTTCTTTGGCGTGCTCACCGCTAACATCATGGCGCAGGGCTTTTGCTAACGTGGGGTGAGCGCGAACTCGCTCGTCGGCGGCGCGATCATCATAGGCTCGGTCGCTGGCGTACTCGTCGCTGGCATACTCGTCACGCTCAGCAGCGCCAGCGCTGAAGCGCTCTTTATCGTCGGCTAAGCGCTGCTGGGCAGCAAGCCGTTCTGCCGCGGCGGCATTGGCGGCCGCCTCGCGGGCTTGCGCCTGCTCTTGAGCGAGACGCGCACGCTCTGCCTCAGCCGCTTCTTTTGCCTCACGGCGCTGCTCAGCTTCCAGTGCTTTGCGCTCAGCTTTCTCTTTTGCCAGTGCTTTATCGCGTATGGCTTTCTCGGCTTTTTTGCGCTGCTTTTCTTTACGGCGTTCAATCAAGCGGCGCTTAAAGGAGCGCCCCATCCCTTCAAAATCAACCAAACGATACTCATCTACTTCATCATCGTCTAACTCATCATGCTCACCCACCGTGTCTGAGCGCAGCTGACGACGCTTGGGCGAATGATCACCCAAGGCATGTTTAGCAAACACCGCATCTTCAGGCTCGGCGCGCAGCACAGGCTCTTGCTCTTGCTGAGGCTGTACGCGCATTTCATCAACGCTGGTTGCCGACAACGAAGCATCTGCAGCGGGCAATGGCTGTTCAGCTTGCGGCGCAGAAAACGAGATACTCGGCTCACGGCGTTCATGTTCATTAGCCGTTGCTGCCGCTGGAGTGCTTGCTGCGTCGTTAGTCGCAGCAGGAGCTGCAGCAGAGGCACTCACCGCCGCAGGTGTTTCAACAGAAGGTGTTTCAACAGCAGGTGTTTCAACAAAAGCGCGCTCTGCAGAAACGTTCTCTGCAGGAGCACTGGCCGCAGCCACCGGAGCCGCTCGTTGCTCCACGTTTAACGGCGCAGGTGTGGCTTTTACTGCCGCTGCTGCCGCGTCAGTTTTTTCAGCTTTACGTTTGGCCGATTTAGCCGAAACTGAGCGCCTAAATTCGGAAAGCACTCGGGAGGGGCCGGGGTGCTCTTGACGCTCTAACTTTGGCTTATTGCCTAAGCCACTGTAGTCAGCAGGTTTGACTACGCGAGCACCGCCATTGGGAAGCTCCCACTCGATCTCCGCTGCTTTAGCAGCCTCTTCGGGGTCTTCTTCTAGCTGACTGGTTGAAAGGTCTTTCTCCGCCTGATCCAGACGGGGTACACGACGCTGACGTTGAAACCTGCGCGCACCGTCTATAACGATAAGCGACACCAACGCCAACCCTAAAATAATTAGCCACTCTCTTAGTTCCATGTCGAACGTTCCATGGTCATCTTGCCGGTTGCTAAGGCACCATACCTGAATATGGGTAACTACTATGTATTCAGTACCGTTTTAATTCAGTACTCTTTAATTCAGTACGATTTGATAAGCACTGTCTGAAAAGTGCTATCTGAAAAAGCACTCGCAGCATGCTGGGTGGGCGCTTGTAGATAGCTGCTTATTGATAACCACCTGGCACCAAGCATAGCGTGATTGCCATGAAAAGAGCCAATTTTTGCTGATAATTACACGTTCTTTATGCTTTTGGCACTGTTTATTGAAGCAGATTAAGGCAAAAAATTGAGCTGAGTTCAAACCAAAGGGTCACAGGCGTTGGATAAAACACCTTCCAGCATGCTCATTTAATCGACCGACTCATTTAATCGATCGAATCACCTAATCAACCAGCGCCGCCGCTTCTTCAATACCCACCGAGACTAACCGCGATACGCCGGGCTCTTGCATGGTCACCCCCATCAAGCGCTCGGCGGCTTCCATGGCGATTTTATTGTGGGTGATATAGATAAACTGCACGTTCTCAGACATCTCTTTCACCAGCCTAGCGTAGCGCCCCACGTTGGCATCATCCAGCGGTGCGTCCACTTCATCCAGCATACAAAACGGCGCAGGATTAAGCTGAAAAATAGCGAACACCAGCGACAGCGCGGTAAGCGCTTTTTCACCGCCAGACAGCAGGTGAATGGTGCTGTTCTTCTTACCCGGCGGGCGGGCCATAATCGCCACGCCGGTTTCCAGCAGGTCATCGCCAGTTAACGTTAGCCATGCCGCGCCGCCGCCAAACACTCTGGGGAACAACGCCTGCAGCCCGGCATTAACCTGATCAAAGGTTTCACGAAACCGCACGCGGGTTTCCTGATCAATGCGCTTAATCGCCCGTTCGAGTGTTTCCAGCGCTTCGGTTAGCTCGGCATGCTGGGCTTCTAAATAGTTACGCCGCTCAGCCTGCTGGTCGTACTCCTCGATGGCGGCGAGGTTGATCGCGCCCAAACGGCGAATTTTGTCAGTGGTGGCTTCAAGGCGCTCTTGCCAACCGGCTTCACTGGCCTCTGGGGGAATTTGTTCGGCAAGCGTTTCAGCGTTATGGCCAAGCTCCGCTAGGTGTTCATCTTGGGTGGCGGCTTTTAGCGCCAGTGCCTGAACGTCCATACGCCGCTGTTGGAGCTGCTCGCGGGTCTGTTCCAGGTTGCGCTCGTGCTGCTGGCGGGCAAGTTCATCCGTGCGCAGCTGCTCCGCCAGCGCCTGAGCCTGCTGGCGAGTCGCATTTAAGCGCCCCTCCTGCTGCTCGCGCTGGTGAAGCAGTTCTTCAAGCTCTTCGCCCGCCAGTTCGTCGGGTTCAATCAGCATTTCCCGCGTCTCTTCCAGCTCGGCAATGCGTAGCGATAGGCGCTCTTCACTATCGCTTGAGCGCGACTGCTGCGCACGCAGGCTATCGCGTTCGGCGCTTAGGCGTTCACGCTCTAGTGCCAACGCCTGCTGTTGGGCTTTAAGCGGTGCATGCTGCTGGTTGAGCTGATCACGTGCTTCGCGCTGGCGGTTGCGCTGCTCGGCGCTGGTTTCCCGTGCTTCGGCACTGCTTTCCAATTGCTCCATGGCCACATGCCAGCGGGCACGCTGTTCATCTATAGTGAGCGCTAGCTCGGCTTCGTCTTCTTGCAGCTGGGCAAGCTCTTCATCAAGTTCCGTGGCACGGCTTTCAAGGTGTTCCAAGCGCTGAGCCAGGCTGCGCTCTTTTACCGCCAACTGCTGAAGTGTTGCGGCGTGGGTGCGTTCCTGCTCGGCCTGCTGCTCGCGGGTTTGCTCTAGTGCTTCAATCGTCTCGCTGGCGGCTTCGCACTGCTCTTCGGCTAGCGCCAGCGCTTGTTCTTGTTGCTCACGTTGGGCGTTCAGTTCGGCGTAGCGGCGGCGCGTTAATAGCAACCCATCAATGCCCTCGCCGTTGGCCTGCTGATGCAACCAGCCACGCCCTCGCCAGACACCATCACGGCTCACCACGCTTTCACCGGGTGCCAGGTTTGCTACCTGCTGCTCGGCCTGTTCAGCGGTTTGGGTGTAGTGAATGCTTGCTAACCACTCCCCTAGCGCACCGGCACCTTTTACCAGGCTGTCGAGACGCTGCCCTGATGGGTTAGCAGTCAACGGGGTGTGATCAATCAAACGCCAGTCTGCGGCCAAGGCCTCAGGCAGAGCGGCTAACTGATGGCTAGCAACCAAACGGGCATTGAGCCAGGGTGCCAATAGCCAAGAAACCAGCGCTTCCCAGCCGGGTTCTACCTGCAGCACTTCGCCCAGCTGGGGGGCATCTGCCAAGCCATGCGCTGCTAAGGTCGTGCCAATGGCAGGATCGTGATCTACCAAGGCGGCGTCAATCAACGCTTGCAGTGAAGCCAACTCCCCCTGACGCTGGCTAAGTTCAGCGCGTTGCTGATCCCGCGCCTGAACCGCCTGCTGGTAGGCCGCCTTGGCATCGCCGTAGCGCTGCTGCCATTGGTCGCGCTGGGTTTGAAAGCCTTCTGCCTGCTGCTGGGCATCCGTCAACTGCGCCTCACACACCGCGTGTTCTTCACGCAGCACGGTAAGGTCAGCCACTTCGTTGTGCTGCTGGCGGCGGCGCTGGTTTTCGGTTTGAAGCCGCGCGATGCGCTGCTCTAGGTCGCGCAGCTGGTCCTGGCTTCGCTCAGCGTCGCGGCTGGCATCCCGCCAGCGTGTTTCCGCATCGGCCCACTGCTGCTCGGCGGCTTCAAGCGCTGGCGAGGCATCGGCCAGCGCCTGCTCAAGGCTTTCCAGCTGCTCTTCCAGCGCTTCGTGTTCGGGGTGCAAATCATCAAAGCGTTCGTCAATCGCGATCAGGCGCTGTTGATCGCCTGCGCTGATTTGGCGCTGCTCGTCCAGCTCGCGGCGGGCGGTAGCGATATCGCTGGCAAGCTGCGCTTCACGGCTGCGGCGGTGGGCCTGGTCTTGCTCCAAACGAGCAATGCGCGTGGTGGTTTCAAAGAACTGCTGTTGGTGGCGGTCGAGCACTTCCGCTAATTCATCGTGCTGCTCGCGGGCCTGTTCCAGGCGGGTTTCGCACTGGCGAACGCCAAACACCTCTTTTTCGACCGCTATTTCAAGTTCGCGCACGCGGCTTTCCTGGTGCGACTGCTCGCTGCGCAGGGTGCGCCCGCGCAGCAGCGCAAGCTCGCCTTTGAGGCGATACTCCAGCTGCTTTAACTCTTGATAGCGTTTAGCGGCTTCGGCCTGACGCTTGAGACGTTCAAGCTGCTTATCCAGCTCTTCGCGAATGTCGTCGAGGCGTTCCAGGTTTTCCTGGGTTCGCCGCATGCGGTTTTCGGTTTCCCGGCGGCGCTCTTTATATTTGGAGATACCGGCGGCTTCTTCAAGCGTTGCGCGCAGGTCGTCGGGGCGCGCTTCAATCAGCCGCGAAATCATGCCCTGGCCGATAATCGCGTAGGAGCGCGGCCCCAGCCCGGTGCCCATAAACAGGTCGGCGATATCTCGGCGGCGACACTTCTGGCCGTTAAAGAAGTAGTTAGATTGCCCATCACGGGTGACTAAGCGCTTAACAACAATGTCGGCGTATTGGGCGTAAACACCGCCCATGCTGCCATCGCGATTATCAAACTTGAGTTCTATCGAGGCTTGGCCAATTGGCTTGCGGCCGGTGGAGCCGTTAAAAATAACGTCCGCCATCGATTCGCCGCGCAGGGTTTTAGCGGAGGACTCCCCCATTACCCAGCGCACGGCGTCAATAATATTAGATTTACCGCAGCCGTTAGGCCCCACGATGGCCGTCATATTGCCATCGAAGGGCACCGTGACAGGGTCTACGAAGGACTTAAACCCCACTAACCGTATTGACGTTAAGCGCATACCAAAATGGCGCCTTTTCTATTGGCAGTACGGCTATTCAAAAACACGGTTAATCACTACTTCAGCGGCTTCATCGTCAGCGATAGGCCCAACGCTCACGCCTTCAAGATCGCCAAATAGATCCCCTGGCTGGGGCATCGCCTGCCCCGAGGAGGAAACGCGTACCATCAAGCGCGCTTCCTGCACCTGGGAGATTTGCGCCTGGGGCGACATGGCCGCGCTATTATCTAGCACCACCGTCATCGGCAATTCAGACACCAGCGTCTGCACCACGGCCAGGGGCGGTAGTTCGCCGGCGATATCGCGGGCGGTGATAAAAACAGTATCGTTATCATTGACCCGTTCAGCGAGCGCTTCGTCTAGCGAAACACTCACCCGAATACCGTTACTCTGGGCAGTTTCCACTGCGGCGTCTTCAGGCTCAATACCCATCCGTTCCTGGGCGACACGGATACCGTCACGTAACGAGGCTGCCGTATTAGGGTCTTCAATATTAGCCACCGCACGGCGCCAGCGGTCAATGGCCTGCTCATAATCGCCATTATCGAAGGCGTGAATGCCTAACAGCCCTAGCACCGTTGGCTGGCGCGGGTCTTGTTCAAGGGTTTCATCTACCAGCGCCTGCACTTCATCGGTGAGCTCGCGCTCGGCCATGAAGAAGCGAATTTGTGCCAGCTGAGCGAGCAGCGGAGGAATGCGCCCTTCAATGTCAATCAAACGCTCCAGTGCGTTAACCGCTTGGGGCATTTGGCCTGTTTCACGGTAGATCGGAAACAGCGCGCTCCACACATTGGGGTTGCCCGGCTGACGTTCGGCCTGCTCCTCCATGCGTTCGATAAACATGGTCAGTGAGCCTTCAGGGTCGTTCTGCACCTCTTCCTGCACCGCTAAAAGCACCAGATCGCCCTCGGCACCGTTCTGTTGGTACCAGAGCACGCTGGCGACCACAACGCCAACCATCACAAACGGCACGACGAGCCGCCCAGCGTTAGCTGATTCAAGCGGGCGACGCGCGGTAACCGCCGTGTCTTCCAGCAGGCTGCGTTCAAGTTCCAGGCGGTCTTCATCAAAGCGAGCGGCGTCAATATCACCCCGCTCACGAGCCGCCTCTAACGACGCCAAGCGGCGTTTAAAAATCGCTACGTTCTGCTCAGCAGAGGTGTCGTTGGCTTCAAATGCGTGCAGTTGATCATGCAAAGGGCGCGCATTTCTTAGTGGCAACACCAGCAGCCATAGCGCAGGTAACAGTAAAACGGCAATCGCAATCCAGAGCAGCGTCATGAAGACCCCTTACGGTTAATCAGCGCATCAATACGGTGGCGCTCTTCTGTACTCAGCGCTTTGGCAGACGCATTGCGGCGGGCGCGAACCATGCCGACGACGACCAGCGCACCTAGCAATACCAGGGCGATGGGCAGGCCCCAAAGCAAATAAGTGCGGCTCTCTAAGCGCGGGTTATAGAGAATGTACTCGCCAAACCGCTGCACCATATGGTTGATAATTTCGATATCCGACTGGCCATCCTGCAAAAGTAAGTACACACGTTCTCGCATGTCCGCCGAAATCGGCGCATCGGAGTCATCAATGGCTTGGTTTTCACACAGCGGGCAGCGCATAGAAGCGGTTAAATCCCGGTAACGTTTCTCGGTTACCGGGTCGTCGAATTCACGTAGTTCGATACCGCCCGCCACTGCGCCAAACGCCATGACGAGCATCAGTAGCGCTGCGATGGTTCGTATTAACGCCATTTTTCCACCTCCGGCAGAATACGGTCGCGCACGTCTTGCGGTGATACATAGCCTTTGTGGTGGTAGCGAATCACCCCGTCCGCATCCACCAGAAAGGTTTCTGGGGCACCGTAGACGCCAAGATCAAAACCTAGCTCGCCGTCTGGATCAAAAATATTGATTTCAAACGGGTCACCAAATTCGCTGAGAAACTGCATGCCCTTTTCGCGGGTATCACGGTAGTTAACGCCCACCATGCGTATGCCACGGTCGGCCAGATCCAGCAGTTGCGGCATTTCCTGCTTACAGGCGGGGCACCACTCCCCCCACACGTTTACCAAGGTGACCTCGCCGTTAAGCAGCGTTTGGTCGACGCGCCGGTTCTCATCACGCAGCGTGGTCGCCTCAAAGGGAGGGAACTCCCGCGCCATTAGCGCGGAATCGCGCTGGGAAGGGTCTAGCGCTAAGCCTTGATAAAAGAACAGCGCTAGGCCTAAAAAGCCAACCGGCAGCAGTAACAGTAACAGCCGTCGTTTCATGCCGTGGCCTCCTGCGCGGTATCGCCTTTACCAGCCACGCCTTTAGCGGCTGGTGCTTCACGGGTGACTACAACGCGGCGGTAACGCTTATCGAGCACTGCCAAAATACCGCCAAATGCCATCAATAGGCCACCCAACCACAGCCAACGCACAAAGGGCTTGTATTGCACCCGCATCGCCCAGCTACCATCGCCCAGGTCTTCCCCCATCGCTACATACAGGTCACGGAATAACCCAGGCCGCAGGGCCACTTGGGTCATCGGCATTCCCGTTGCTAAATAGAGACGCTTTTCCGGGCGCATGGTAAAGCTGCGGCCGGTTTCGCCGCGCTGCACTTGAATGATGGAGGTATCCGCCAAAAAGTTGGGCCCACGGCGCTCGGTGAGCTCGGTCATAGTGAACTGATAACCCGCCACCTCGACCGTGGTGCCTGGCGACATGCGCACGTTGCGCTCAATGTTGTAGTTGGATACCACCGTGACGCCCACAATGGTCACCGCGACACCAATATGCCCTAGCACCATGCCCCAGTAAGACAACGAGAGCTTGCGTACACCGGCAATAAACGAACTGGCGTGGCGGGTTTTATCGAACACATCGCGCACCATCGGCAGCACAATCCACAGCGCGGAGACAATACCCAGCGAGACAAACAGGTTCCACTCACCGCGATACAGCAGCGGCATTAAAATACCCAGCACCAGGGCCGCCGCACCGGCCAGCCATAGCTTACGAACCAGTTCACGCCCTGCCATGCCTTTCCAGCGGGCAACCGAGCCTAGCCCCATGAAGATACACATCACCACGGTAAGCGGTACGAACAGCGCATTGAAGTAGGGAGGGCCCACGCTGATTTTACCCAGGCCGAGCGAATCCAGAATCAGCGGATAGACAGTACCCAGCAGCACGGTGACGGTCATAATCACCAGGAAGATATTATTCACCAGCAGCAGCGCATCCCGGGAGAGCCAGTTAAAGCCCACTTTATGACTGACACGCGGCGCGCGCAGGGCAAACACCAGCAGCGAAAGCGTTACCGTAATCGCCAGCAGCATCAGAATAAAGAAGCCGCGAGCAGGATCGTTGGCAAACGCATGCACCGAGGTAAGCACGCCGGAACGCACCAGGAAGGTTCCCATTAACGACAGTGAGAACGTCGAAATAGCCAGCAATACCGTCCAGCTTTTAAACGAGCCGCGCTTCTCAGTGACCGCCAGCGAGTGCACCAGTGCGGTCCCTGTCAGCCAAGGCAGCAGTGAGGCATTTTCGACCGGGTCCCAGAACCACCAGCCGCCCCAGCCAAGCTCGTAATAGGCCCACCAGCTGCCCAGCGCAATGCCGACGGTAAGGAATGCCCAGGCAAGGTTTGTCCAAGGCCGTGCCCAGCGGGTCCAGGCAGCGTCTAGCCGCCCGCCCAACAGTGCCGCGATGGCAAAGGCAAACACCACCGAAAAACCGACATAGCCCATGTAAAGCATGGGGGGGTGAACCACTAGCCCGAAGTCCTGCAGCAGCGGATTTAGATCAGCGCCGTCCTGGGGCATATTGGGTAACAGCCGCTCAAACGGGTTAGAGGTGACCAGGATGAACAGTAAGAAACCGACACATACCATGCCCATAATGCCCATCACGCGGGCGACCATATCCCGCGGCAGCGTGCCGGTGAACAAGCTGGCCGCAAAGCCCCAGCCTGCCAGCATCAAGCTCCACAGCAGCACGGAACCTTCATGGTTGCCCCACACCGCGCTGAACTTGTAGTACCACGGCAGCAGCGAGTTGGAATTATTGGCCACGTTGGCCACGCTAAAGTCGTCCAGCATGTAGCTGGTGGTCAAACAGGCGTAGGCAATGGCAACAAACAGGAACTGCCCGGCTGCCATGGGCTGGCCGTAGGCCATCCACAGCGGCCGACGGGTAGCTGCACCGGCCAGCGGCATCACCGCCTGCACGATCGCCATTAACAGCGCGACAATGAGGGCGAAGTGGCCTATTTCAGGGATCATTTTGATAAGCATGTGCGCTCCGAATTAGCACTGGTGGTATGGCAAGTCGGTTAAACGATAAGGCTTAATAGTCGCTGGCTTGCGGCACACCTTCTGCTTCCAGGCGTTTACCCACTTCGGCGGCCTTGGCCTGGTAGTCGGCAGGTGAATACCCCGCCTCTTCTAACGCCTGCGCCACTTCAGGTGGCATGTAGTTCTCATCGTGACGGGCGAGGACTTGATCGGCATATAAGCGGCCATCGGCCTGAAGCTCACCTACCACGACAACCCCTTGGCCTTCACGGAAGAGATCAGGCAGAATGCCGCTGTAGTAGACCTGCAGGTCATCGACATAATCGGTCACGGTAAATTCTACATCGAGGCTTTCAGGGTCACGGGAAACCGAGCCCTCTTTGACCATGCCACCCGCGCGGATTTGACGTTCCATGGGGGCGTCGCCCTGGGCAATCTGAACCGGGCTAAAAAATAAATTAATGTTGGCGCGCAATGCATATAGCGTTAGCCCGACGGCAATGGCCGTCAGCGAAACCAACCCTAAAATAACGAAGAGCTTCTGTTTACGTTTAGGCGTCATTACGCGTTTCCCCTTCGACTGAAGTAAATCGAGCAGCATTAAGCGGTGCCTGAGCACCGCCTGTCGAGCGTGCGTGTTCACGCCGCGCCCTTCGCTTTAAGCCATTCAGCAGCTGGCGCTGTTCTACGCGCGCATGCCAAACGGTAGCCAATATTAGCAGCGCCGTGACACCCCAAGCAGACCACACGTAAGGGGCATGACCACCCATCGCTAGAAATTCGGCAAAAGAGCTAAATGCCATTAACGCTTCTCCTCTGGCTGGCCTGTTACCAGGTCTTGTACCCAGCGCTTGGTCCCTTCACGGCGCAAAATCTCACTGCGTGTACGCATCAGCGTTAAGGCGATAAAAAAGCTGTAGAAACCCAATACCATAATGAGCAGCGGTACCCACATTTCCATCGGCATCGCGGCACGTCCCGTCACAGTGAAAGTGGCTGGCTGGTGCAGGGTATACCACCAGTCCACCGAGTATTTGATGATCGGGATATTGATCACGCCTACCATGGCAAGCACAGAAGCCGCCCGTGACGCGCTATCGCGGCTGGTAAACGCCCCCCGCAGGGCAATCACCCCCAAATAGAGAAAGAGCAGAATCAGCATGGCGGTAAGCCGTGCATCCCACATCCACCAAGTGCCCCAGGTCGGCACGCCCCATACAGCGCCTGAGAACAGCGCTACAAACGTCATGGCAGCGCCCAGCGGTGCCATGACCGTAGCGGCCATATCGGCCACTTTAATTTTCCACACCATGTACACCAGGCCAGAGATCGCCATAGAGACAAAAATGGACTGAGCTAAAAAAGCCGCCGGTACATGAACGTAAATAATTCGGAAACTATTACCCTGCTGATAATCTGCCGGAGCAAAGGCCAGCCCCCAGACGGTGCCCGCCAAAATCAGCGCCGCCGCAGCGACCCAAAAAAACGGCTGGAGCTTAGCGCTGATGGCGTAGAACCATTTGGGAGAACGCAATTTGTTAATAAAGGCCCACATGCTTCCCTACCTCTCAACCATTAATACTGATACGCAGCGAGGCGGCGATAGCCCACGGCGCTAACATAAGTGAAGCGGCTAAAAGCGCCCCCAAAATAGCCAAATGTGCGGAAACTCCATCACCCATAATGGCTGCCTGCACCGCGCCTGCGCCAAAAATTAATACCGGAATATAGAGCGGCAGCACCAGCAGTGACAGCAGCACACCACCCCGCGCCAACCCGACGGTTAATGCCGCACCGATTGCCCCAATTAAGCTCAGGCTGGCCGTACCCAGCGCCAACGACAGCGCCAGCACGGCGTAGCTTCCCGCCGGCAAGGCCAACATTATACCTAACAGCGGTGCCATTAACGCCAGTGGCAAGCCCGTTAGCAACCAGTGCACGGCCACTTTCGCCAAGCCCAACGCAGCCAGCGGCTGCGGTGCTAGCAGCAGCTGTTCAAGGCTACCGTCGTCATAATCACTGCGAAACAGGCTATCTAACGACAGCAGCGCGGCTAGCAACGCAGCCACCCACAGCAGGCCCGGCGCAATAACCGCTAGCAGCTCAGGGTCAGGCGAAATGGCGATCGGAAACAGCGTGATCACCAAGGCAAAAAACACCAGCGGGTTGAGCATTTCACCACGGCGCCTGAGCATCAGCGTTAAATCACGCATCAGCGTGGCTTTCACCGCGATCATCAGCCCGCCCTTATGATCATGCAAGGGCATTAAAGAGGCGCGCATAATAGATGTATCCGAACCTGATACAGACGCGGATATGGGGCTATTTGAAGAGCCGTGTAACGAGCTGCCATGTGAAGAGCTGCCATGTGAAGAGCTATTCAACCCTACCTCCTTTAGCCCAGCGCTATGCGTCTTAGCAGCGAGGATGCGGTTAACTCGTGGTGCGTGGTGACCAGCACGCAGCCGCCTGCCTGGGCATGCGCCACCAGCTGCCTTTCAAGCGCCGCAACGCCGTCGCGGTCAATGGCGGTGAAGGGTTCATCCAGCACCCAAAGCGCGCGTGGCGTAAGGCGCAATCGTGCTAGCGCCACGCGCCGCTGCTGCCCTGCTGAAAGCTGGCCTGAAGGCACATCTTCAAAGCCTGCCAGCCCCACGCTCTCAAGTGCCTCCAAGCGCTGCGCTTCGTTGCCGCTTTCACCGCTAAGCGCTTGATACCAAGCTAGGTTCTCCAAGGGCGAAAGCCCTGACTTTATACCCGGCGCATGCCCTAAATAGAGTAAATTGGCGAGAAAATGTTCACGCGTATCGCTCATCGCAACGCCGTTCCAGAACAGCTCGCCCTGGTAATCGCTATGTTGCCCAGAAAGAATTTTTAGCAGGGTTGTTTTACCGCTGCCATTAGGCCCTTCAATACGCACGATTTCACCGCTGCGAATATCAAGATCGAGCCCCTCAAACAGCCAGCGATCATCACGTTCACAGGCCAGCTGCCGGGCTTGTAGACACAGGCTCAAGAGACTCTCCAGGCACATTGATTTCGCGTCGAACTCTACACGGAAAGGCCCTTTCTCGCCACTCACACGATGCGACGCTGGGTCGCAGCGTGATTTCGGTCATGTTGTTCTAAGAGCAAATACTTCTAGCACTGTATGCAAAGACAGGCTTATACTACCAAACACTGTATGAAAAAACATGCAACAGGGGTTTCTAATGTCGATATCAATGCCTGCACCTACCGCCACGCTCAACGCTATGCCGTCGGCAGTGCGTCCCTGCGCGCCAACGCCTAGCGTGACCCGGCGCAATACCTATGCGCTCAAAGTACGCGGCAACCGAATGTGCGATTGCAACTTGTTTGATGGCGATGTCATTATCATCCGGCGCTATCAACGCGATACTCATGCTGAAACCGCCGTTGCCGAAATTCATCAGCAAGAAATTGCCTTAAAGCAGCTTGCGATCAGCCGCTTTGGGGTGCAGCTATGGCCTGAAGATGCTCTACAGCCCGCGCTATTTTTACACAACCGCGATATTCAGGTACTCGGCATGGTGATGGGTATTGAGCCTCATCCTAGTCAACACACGGTCAAGCATACTGTCACGGAGCATTAATGCGCTTTCGGGTTCCTGATTTATCGCCATTGGTTTGGCATACCGCTGATATTGAGGTTGAAAAGAGCCAATTTCTCACCTGGATGTGCTACGCACCAGAGATAAGCGCTTTTAACACCCTGTTAAACGCCGCGAAAACTGCTCACCCCAATGCTAGCCACCACTGCACTGCCTACATTGCCGGGCCGCCCGGTGAGCAAAATTTAATCGGTTTTTCAGACGATGGCGAGCCAGGCGGCACCGCAGGTCGCCCGATGTTTCAGGTTCTCCAGGGCAGCCAGCTGGGTTATATCGGCTGTGTGGTCACTCGCTATTTTGGCGGAACAAAACTGGGCACTGGCGGTTTAGCCCGCGCCTACGCCCAGGCGGTAAGCCATGCACTTGAAAGCCTGCCTACTCGGGAAGTCGTTGAGCGTGACGCTTATATTCTGCGCCTTAGCTTTGCCAATGAAGCAACTGCCCGCAGCTGGTGCGAAGAACACCAAATTCCTGTTGAGCAAGCCGACTACGACGGTGACGGCGTTCGCCTGACGATTGGCTGGCCCCGCGACTGCCCGCTCGACCTCTCTCCGCTGGAAAACCGCTTAAAGAGCGCAATCGACATTCAAGCGGCTTCATAAAAAACGCGACATACCGAATAGGCGGTATGCCGCGTGATGTTCACCAGTGCTGCAAGGGTTTGACCGTTAACTCAGGTATTTGATCATTACCCCAGCGGCAACCGCCGACCCAATAACACCCGCTACGTTGGGGCCCATGGCGTGCATCAGCAAGAAGTTATGCGGGTTAGCTTCCAAGCCAACCTTGTTCGCTACCCTCGCTGCCATCGGCACTGCGGAAACGCCTGCGGCACCAATCAACGGGTTGATGGGCATTTTGCTCATCAGGTTCATCAGCTTCGCCATCAATACCCCGGCGGCCGTGCCGATACCAAACGCCACAATACCCAGCCCTAATATGCCCAGCGTCTCAAACGAGAGAAAGCTCTCGGCCATCAACTTGGAGCCGACCGCCAGACCCAGCACAATGGTCACGATATTGATCAGCGCGTTTTGCGCGGTATCCGATAAGCGCTCTACCACGCCGCACTCACGCATCAGGTTACCAAAGCAGAACATCCCCAGCAGCGGCGCTGCATCGGGCAGAAACAGCGCCACCAGAATCAGCAGCACCAGCGGGAAAACCACTTTTTCCAGCTTGGACACCGGCCGTAACTGCGTCATCTTGATTTGACGCTCTTTCTCGGTCGTTAACAGGCGCATGATCGGCGGCTGAATCAAAGGCACCAGCGCCATATAGGCATAGGCAGCCACGGCGATGGCACCTAAAAGCTCCGGCGCTAGCATACTGGATACGTAGATCGAGGTCGGGCCATCCGCACCGCCGATAATACCAATGGCGGCCGCCTGGTTGAGCGAGAAGTCCATCACACCCAGCGAGGTTAGCGCCACGGCACCAAACAGCGTGGCAAAAATACCAAACTGAGCGGCGGCTCCCAAAAACAGCGTGCGCGGGTTAGCCAGCAGCGGGCCAAAGTCGGTCATCGCGCCCACACCCATGAAGATGATCAGCGGGGCAATACCCGAGGCAATCGCGACGTTATAAAAGCTATACAGCATACCGTCGCTGTAACCCACATTCATGGCGACATCCCGCGCGGCACGCACCTGATCCGGCGCGGCACCGTCGTGAGCAACCGCTTTCAGCAACTCACGCCATGCCTCTGTATTGGTTAGCGGGTCAAGCGTGGTGCCCAGCACTGCTGCCATTTGCTGCAACACCGCAGGTTTGGCCACTTCAATGGCTTGGTCAAGCGCTGAAATAGCCAGCCCGGCCTCAGGAATGTTGGCCAGAATGCCGCCAAAGCCAATCGGCACCAGCAGCAACGGCTCAAACTTCTTGTAAATGGCCAGGTAGAGCAGCACAAGCCCAACCACAATCATGGCCGCTTGGCCCAGCTCAAGGTTATACAGCCCCGAGCCTTCCCATAACGTTACTAATTTATCCATGACAGGGCCCTTAGAGTTCGATCAGCGCATCGCCTACGGCGACGCTGTCACCCTCGCTGACGTTAACCTTAGAAACAGTGCCTGTGCTGCTAGCACGTACTTCGGTTTCCATTTTCATCGCTTCAAGGATGATAACGATGTCACCTTCAACGACTTTGTCGCCGGGGCGCACATTGACCTTAAAGATGTTGCCCGCCAAGGGGGCATCAATGCTTTCTCCGCTACCTTCACTGCTGGGCGCAGGCTCGGCAGTAGCCGGTGCTGCGGTGGTTTGCTCTTGCACCGCGCCTATTTCACCACCCTCTGCCACTTCAACCACGTAGGCCTTACCGTTGAGCTTAACGGTGTAGGTTTCAGGGCCGCTGGTAGCCACTGGCGGCTTGCTTTCCACCTTGGCAGGTGCCTTCGCCACCGCCGTTTCGGCTGCTTGGGGCACCGGCTCAAAGGCATCTGGGTTGTCGCGGTTTTTAAGGAATTTAAGGCCAATCTGGGGAAACAGCGCATAGGTGAGCACGTCATCCACTTGGCGACTGCCTTCGGCCAAACGAATGCCTTCAGCGCTGGCTTTTTCTTTCAGCTCAGCGGCCAGCTTATCCATTTCCGGCGCGAGGTTGTCTGCCGGGCGGCAGGTAATCGGCTCGCCGCCTTCTAACACACGCTTTTGCAGCTCAGCGTTAAAGGGAGCAGGAGCCGCGCCATATTCACCTTTGAGCAGCGCCTGCACTTCTTTGGAGATCGACTTGTAGCGCTCGCCCATCATCACGTTCATCACCGCTTGGGTGCCAACAATTTGCGAGGTTGGCGTCACCAGCGGAATAAAGCCTAGGTCTTCGCGCACGCGGGGAATCTCGTTCAGCACGTCGTCCAGCTTGTCACCCGCACCCTGCTCTTTAAGCTGGCCTTCCATGTTGGTGAGCATGCCGCCAGGCACTTGGGCAATCAGAATGCGCGAGTCGATTCCTTTGAGCGAGCCTTCAAAAGCCGCGTACTTCTTGCGTACTTCGCGGAAATAACCGGCAATATCTTCCAGCAACTCAAGATCCAAACCGGTATCACGGCCGGTATCTTTTAGCATCGCCACTACCGACTCGGTCGGGCTGTGGCCATAGGTCATCGACATAGACGAAATCGAGGTATCGACGTTATCAATGCCCGCTTCGACGGCTTTCAAAATGGTTGAGGTGGAGAGACCGGTCGTGGCGTGGCAGTGTAGATGCACCGGAATCGACAGCTCTTTTTTCAGCCGCGTGACCAAATCGAACGCCGTATACGGCGTGAGCAGCCCCGCCATATCCTTGATAGCCAGTGAATCTGCACCTAAGCCAGCAATGGTTTTGGCCAGATCGACCCAGCTATCCAGGGTATGTACCGGGCTTACGGTGTACGAAATAGTGCCCTGGGCATGGCCTTCAACGTTACGCACCGCTTGAATGGCGCGCTCCAAATTACGCGGGTCATTCATCGCGTCAAAGACACGAAAAACGTCCACGCCATTGGTTTTAGCGCGCTCAACAAACTTGTCGACCACGTCATCAGCGTAGTGACGGTAACCCAGCAAATTCTGGCCCCGCAGCAGCATCGCCTGGGGGGTATTCGGCATGGCTTCTTTCAGCGCCCGAATGCGCTCCCACGGATCTTCGCCCAAATAGCGAATGCAGGCGTCATAGGTAGCGCCGCCCCAGGTTTCCAACGACCAGTAGCCGACGCGGTCCAGTTTTTCTGCAATGGGCAGCATGTCGTCAAGGCGCATGCGGGTCGCAAATAGCGATTGATGGGCATCGCGTAGCACGACATCAGTAATGCCTAGAGGGCGTTTTATTTCGTTCATGGTATTGGCTCACCGTAAGGGGCTATGAGTAAGGACAGAAAGTTTGTAGTAAAAATAACAAAAAATGGCCGCAGGATGGCTCTAATGAAAAAAAGAGAGCGTCAACGATGCCGTGTTGAGCGATAGCGATGTACGGCAGCACTGATGACAGCAACAATCTCGTCGTTTTGAGCCGAGGATTGAGTGGAGGATTGCGCAGAGGAAGCCGCTGACTTACGGCTGTTTTGGCTTTCGGTAGCCGCAGCGGGAATCGGCTGGAAACGGCCGATCAACTTCGACATCAGCGTCACGCTGATAACTAAAACAGTAAGAAAAACAAATACAAAACCCATGCCGAGCGCCATCAACGCTAGCCCGTCTTGTAACAGTTCTAGATCCTGCATACGCGCTCTCCTCGTTTTTAGGTACTGTTTTAAGTACCGTTTTAAGCACAGTTTAAGGTTGTTAGCTACAGCCTAACGCTCTTTACATACCGCATTAACGTGCAGTTGTTAGGCGCGTTATTTACCAACGGCTATGAAAGACGCTTGGCGCTATGACGGGAATGCACTAACCTGCCACACTCAAAATAGAATGCAATGGCGCGATAGTGGAAGTCATGGTTGTTAATTTACTACAAAACGGCAGAATTGGCCTTGCCCCCATGGAAGGGGTGATCGATGCACTGACTCGGGACCTGTTAACCCGCCATGCCGGGTTCGATTGGACAGTCACTGAGTTTGTCCGCGTTGTTGATGCCCGACTGCCGCCCCGGGTATTTTACAAGCACTGCCCGGAACTAGCACAGCCTGCGGTGGCAACGCCCAGCGGTATTCCCGTGCATTTACAGCTGCTGGGCTCTGACCCTGCGGCTCTCGCGGCAAACGCACGCCAAGCGCTGAAACTGGGCGCGGTGAGCGTTGACCTTAACTTCGGCTGCCCCGCCAAGCTGGTTAACCGCCATGATGGCGGCGCTTCACTGCTGCGCCAGCCGGATCGTGTTTACCAAGCCGTTAAAGCCGTTGCCGAGGCGCTTGAAGGTGAGATTCCCGTGACAGCGAAAATCCGCCTGGGCTTCGCTAACCGCCGCCTAGCCGTTGCCTGCGCCCAAGCGACCGAGGCCGGCGGCGCGGCACAGCTGGTGGTGCATGCCCGCACCCGTGATGAAGGCTACCGCCCCCCGGCACACTGGGAGTGGATCGGTAAAATTCGTCGTCATGTCAGCATGCCTGTTGTCGCCAATGGTGACATCTGGACCCTGGAAGATTACTGGAAAGCCCGCACGCTGTCAGGGTGTCATGATGTGATGCTAGGGCGCAGCGCGCTGGCAGACCCTTGGCTTGCGCCGCGCATTCGTCACTGGCAAAAGACCGGCGAGCGGCTCCCCGAAAGCAGCTGGGCAATGCGCGCCAGCGTGCTGAAGGAATATGCCCACCTGCAGCGCCAGCACCTGCCTGACCGTGTGGTGGTGTCTCTGGTCAAACAATGGCTTGCCCAAATGCGCCAAGGCAGTAGCGAAGCTAACCAAAATTTTCAGCGGGTTAAGCGCCTAACCGAGCTAGACCCGTTGCTTGATAACCTGGTTGTTAACGACCAAGGTTGTTAGCGACCACGCCCCCGCGCCGCTGTCATCACTAGCGGCAAACGTAAGCGCCATTAAACCGCCCCACTTGCCCTAACCGTATTGAGCCGCTTTTTTTGAAGCTGGCAGCTCTGCATTCCAGGGTAAGAGCGTTTCGAGTTGTTCGAGGGTAACTGCATCGGCGATGTGCGTCAGCACATGATGGATATAAGCCGACGGTTCCAGTCCGTTAGCCTTGGCCGTTTCGATCAGCGAGTAACAGGTGGCGCTGGCTTTCGCG
>LDZP01000172.1_pt1 | contig 53272 bp, 53 predicted proteins | sample 615351 | NCBI WGS metagenome assembly LDZP01 (sample SAMN03408296, study PRJNA278302) | terrestrial metagenome | isolation source: oil reservoir sample I1 | place: USA: Alaska, North Slope, Ivishak formation | collected 2013
GCCTCCACCCTCGGTCTTGCTAAGTTTTGTTACCGCTTTGTAACAAGTCGCTCCTTATGCAAAATATCTCCTTTACGAAAGTTTGTCTACAGTCTGAGAGTTTAAAACTAAGCCCTCAGTTTGTTGACAAAGTATTATTATTTATTGGCATTTTTGCACAGTTTGCTCAGGGTGATAAAGTAGACTAAACTAAAACTCGACCTCGGACTCAGGCGGGGTTCCAGGCACATACGACTTCCCTGTCTCAGGTGTCCGCCTCCGCCGTCCTTGGCTGAGGCCTCGCCTTCGTCTGTCGGTCTCGCTAAGTTTAGTAACTACTTTATCACAGTCGCTTCACTTGTGCAAAACGCTAACAACCACATTTTATTCATAAAAAGGTTTGTCTATAATCTGAAGGGGCTTAAAACTGAGCCCTTACTTTGCTTTCTTCATATATTTCATTTATTGTCTTGTATATTCCCACAGAAATTATATCTGCCATTTTCATTACAGTTCTAAGTCTTGTATTTTGAAGCACCATGTATTCCATAAAACCAGAGATATTGACAATTCCTGTAACAAACATATCTCCTACAGAAGGCAGGTCTTTAGAAACCCCCGCTCCAGGCTTTATAGGTCCTTTTCCAACAGAGATATGACCTACGTGGTTTAAAGAACCCAAACAAGCGTCTATCGCTATCATAAAAGGACGTCCATAATTTAAATTTATGTACTTTAAAACCTGATGTATGTTTTTTGCATGTAGTGGTTCTTCTAAAGTACCAAAGACATGGGCTTTTCCTTTAAGAAGAGGCTTTAGTTTATGACCAATTAAAGGTCCTAAGCTATCCCCTGTGGACCTATCAGTCCCTATACACAGCAAAACTATTTCTTTTCGATAATCATATAGCTCTGTCAAGTAGCTAGAGAAAGATTTATAAAAATGTCCTACAACACTTTTGTCTTCTATATTTATAAGCTCCATATGCTTCTCCTTTCTTGAGTTGATAAGCCTTACAAATATATTTTTGTCAACTATGTAAAATTAAATACAGGTAATTTACGGTTTTAATTGTTGAAAAACCTTTCTTACTTGTGTAATATATAAAATATAAAGGAAATGAAGCGGGTGATATGATGGAGACAATAGCTCAACTATACCAAAAATTTTTAAATCTATATGATATAAAAATATTAAAAGTAACTTTCGATATCATAAAAATTTTAGTTATAGCTTTTATAGGTATAAAAATAGGGGACATACTTATATCAAGGTTTTACAAATTACACACAAAAGGAAAAATACAGCTTCCTGAAAGAAAGATAGGCACTTTAATGTCCCTTACCAAAAATATATTGAGATATGTCATTTATTTCATTGCGGTTGCTTCAATACTAAAAATTTTCAACATAGAAATGACATCAATATTGGCAGTTGCCGGAATTGGCAGTTTGGCTATAGGTTTTGGTGCTCAAAATCTAGTCAAAGACGTGATTTCTGGGTTTTTCATAATATTTGAAGATCAGTTTGGAGTTGGGGATTATATAACGATAAATAATTTTTCGGGTCTTGTTGAAGAAGTAGGACTTAGAATAAGCAAAATAAGGGATTTTTCAGGCGATTTACATATAATACCAAATGGAGAAATAAAGACTGTAACAAACCATACACGAGGCAGTATGAGAGCGCTTGTAAATGTAGGTATTCCTTATGAGGAAGACGTTGATAGAATAATAAATGTGCTCACTCAAATTTGTGAAGATATAAAAAAATCCAGGAATGATGTGATAGAGGGCCCTACAGTTTTGGGAATTACGGATTTTCAGGACTCGCAAGTTTTAATAACGATTATTGCGAAAACAGAGCCTATGAAACAATGGGAAGTTGAAAGGGATATAAGATACAGGATAAAAAAAGTATTTGATAGAGAAAAGATTACATTCCCGTATCCGCATACAGATGTTACAATAACAAATATTGACACATAACTTGGTTAGTAATGTGTGAAAATCAAAGCACCTTTTCGGTTGATTTATTAAGTTCATAGATTGGTTAGAGGTGATTGCTTTGCCAAAAGAACTCCATGTAGGAGATATTGTAAAGATGAAAAAAAAGCATCCTTGTGGTTCTGATGAATGGGAAATTTTAAGAGTGGGTATGGATATTCGAATAAAATGTTTGAAATGCGGAAGAATGGTTTTGATGCCAAGAGCTAAATTTGAAAAGAGCATCAAAAAAATTTTAAAAACAGTTGAAAATCCCTCTGGACAATGATAGAATATGGATATGGATTGCCGCCTTGCCCTTTTTGGGGCCGTTTAGTCCAAAAGGAGGTGAAAAGATGAGGTCATACGAGACAATGTACATTCTCTCTCCAGATTTAAGTGAAGAGGAAAGAAAAGGCTTAATAGAAAGATTTAAAAACCTCATCATTGAAAATGGTGGAGAAATAACCAATTTTGATGAATGGGGTAAGAGAAAATTAGCCTATCTAATTGACAAAAAGCCTGAGGGATATTATGTACTGATGAACTTTAACAGCGACTCAAAGGTTTCTCAGGAATTGGAGAGAGTTTATAAGATCACAGATGGCGTTTTGAGATATTTAATAATAAGAACTGACGAATGATCATTTATTAATATAAAAAGGTGGGTTAAAAATGTTAAATAAGGTTATTTTAATAGGCCGTCTTACAAAAGACCCTGTGATGAGGTATAGTGCTAACATGGTTCCTGTTACCACATTTACATTAGCGGTTAACAGGAATTATGTTACTCAAAGCGGGGAAAGGCCTACAGATTTCATACCCATCGTAACTTGGAGAAAACTTGCAGAAATTTGCGCTAACAATTTAAAAAAAGGCAGGTTAATAGCGGTAACTGGAAGCATTCAAACCCGAACATGGGATGATAATAGCGGCAATCGACATTGGGTTACTGAAGTAGTAGCAGATGACGTGAGATTTTTAGAGCCGAAATCTGGTTTTGGCAGCAGTGGCAATGCTGAAGAAAATAGAGATTTTGATGAAGGCTTTGACAGTGTATTTGAAGATATACCGGAAGAGTTTGAGGGCTTTACACCTATAGAGAGTGAAGATGATTTACCTTTTTAAAAAGGAGGTTGAAGGATGACAACAGCTAATACGACGGCGAAAGATAACGCAGCTACTAAAAAAAGAGGCAGAAAAGCGAAAAAGCGCGTTTGTGCTTTTTGCACAGATAATATAGATAAGATTGATTACAAAGATGTAGCAAGGCTCCGCAAGTACATCACAGAAAGAGGAAAAATTCTGCCGAGAAGAATTACAGGAAACTGTGCAAGGCATCAAAGGCAGCTTACAAAAGCTATTAAAAGAGCAAGACAGATTGCACTACTACCATATACAGTAGAATAATGATATAATTATAAGAGGGCGATGCCCTCTTTTAGTTTACTATTTAAAATAGCTGTCAAAAATAAAGGTGGAATAAAAGTATGAAAAATAATCTTGAGATTGCTAAAAACATAAGGAGTATTGAAAATTTAAAAATAAAAATTTTAGGAAAAGTATATTCTCTTTTGAAAGCCTTTAATGAAGATGAAAGTGGAGAAGTGTTAGTAGACAATCTTTGTGATATTTTAATTTCTGCGTACTTATTAGGAGAGAAATTAGGCTATGACTTTGAAGAAATAGATGAAGCGCTTCAAAAAAAACTCAAACTTCAAATTATTGATAAAAACTTTGAAGGAGAATATAATTTTTCTGAGCTAGAGAGATACATAAAGGGTAGAAAGCGGGAGTGATTGATTTAATGGATTTACGAAAACTTACCAATGCGGCAATGATGACAGCAATGGCTGTAGTAATGACATTAATAGGCGTGTATATTCCGCCCTTATTTGTGCTATTTTTTTTGATACCAGCTCCCATTGCTATAACTTGTATAAGAAGTTCTGAATCTTATGCTATTGCATCATCTTTTGCTGTATTTATTGTAAATGTAATTTTTACAGATATAGGTACAGCTTTTACAAGTTTATTTTTTGCCTTACAAGGATTTGTTATGGGGTATTTAATATCGAAAAAACGTAAAGCTAGTGAGACACTTATAGATACTTCTGTTGTGTCAATATTTGGTGTGATTGTAATATTTTATTTCATAAAAGTGGCTTTCAAAATAAATGTAGTCGATCAGTTTTTTAAGGCAATTGATATGAGCACAAAAGAAGTATTATCTATTTATCAGGGACTTCCAAACTTTTCGGTTATAAAAAGCAATTTATTAGCGGTTCAAGAAATATTAAAGATGATTTTACCTGCATCCATACTAGTTACAGTTGTGGCTGTCATTTTAATTAATTATATAATTATATACAAAATCTTGAAAACTCAAAGGGTTTATATAGATGCACTTCCCTCTTTTGAAGAATGGAAAATGCCTTATGTCACAGGATGGATTTTTATTGGAGTGTTGTTATATCAATATTTTCTAAAGCAGCCTGAAGCAATAACTACTAATATAATAGTATTGCTTTCTCTAGGTTTTACGTTAGGAGGCTTGGCAGTAGTAAGATATTATTTAATTCATAGATTGAAGATGAAATCAATGGCTGCTAACTTAATCCTTGTATTTTTATTTCTTTTTCCTCTTACCTCTTGGCTACTTACCGTAATAGGTATTGTGGATACTAGCATGGATTTAAGAAAATACATGAGTTAGAAAACGAGAGGTGTTTTTGTGGATAAGAAATTTTATAAAATAATTTCTTCTGTCAATGTGATAAATATTTTGCTATCAGCTCTATTAATAGCTTTAATGTTTTACTACAACGAGATAATTGCTTCTATTTCATTAATCATCTTTCTTTATGTGCTTTTAAGTGAATACTACGGCGTAAAGAAAAAACGGTTAGAGTTAGATAAATATATAGAAGATATATTTTTCAATGTTGACAAGGCATCAAAAAGCGTTTTAGCAAAAATGCCAATTCCCGCCGTTATTTTAAATGATAACGGAGAAATCCTGTGGTATAACTTAAGCTATTCTCAGGTTTTTAATGAAAATGAAGAGATAAAGAAATTGATAAAGAAATATGCTGGAAACAAAATAGATGACAAAAAAAACCAAATAGAGTTCAATGGTCGGTACTATTCCACGTTAAAAGTAGATTCTCAAGCAAAAAGAAAAAAAGGGAAGGATCTAAGCTGTACTCTTTTATTCCTTGATAACACTGAATACATTCAGCTTAAGAAATCTTTAGCTTTCGATAGACCGGTGGTAGGGCATATAATAATTGACAACTACGAAGAAGCGATGATGGCAATAGAAGACATTAAAAAAGCGGTGGTTTCTTCAGAAATAGAAAAAAAACTTTCAGAATGGGCTTCCTCAATAAAAGCTTTTATGAAAAAATATGATGATGATAAATACTTTGTCGTATTTAAAGAGGAAGGATTAAAAAGCTTAGAAGAAAATAAATTTGAAATATTGGATAAAGTAAGAGAAATTGGAGAAGAGATAAAAATCCCTTTGACTTTAAGCATAGGAATTGGAGCAGATGCCAATGACTTTTTAACCTTAAATGAATACGCCTCTAGCGCTTTAGATTTAGCATTAGGGCGAGGCGGAGACCAAGCAGTAATAAAAAGAGGAGATAAAATTTCATTTTATGGAGGAAGGACACAAGCTGTTGAAAAGAGGACAAAAGTAAAGGCGAGAGTAATTGCCCACGCTATAAAAGAGCTCATAAAAGAATCCTCTACCATTTTCATAATGGGTCACAACTTTATGGACTTTGATTCATTAGGTGCTGCAATTGGCATGTATAGAGCTTGCATGTCTTTAGGCAAAAAAGCCTATATAATCTTAGATAAGTCTAATGTAGCGATAGATGAATTGGTAAAGAAAATACAAAATACAAAAGGCTATGAAGATTTATTTATAAAAAGCAGTGAAGTTAAAAATACGGTAGACCAAAACAGCCTTTTAATAGTGGTTGATACCCATAGACCAAGTCATCTTACTTATCCCGAAATTGTAGATATTATAGATAGAATAGTTGTAATAGACCACCATAGAAGAGGGAAAGAGTTTATTGACAAAGCCTTGTTTGTCTATTTAGAGCCTTATGCTTCTTCTGCTAGCGAATTAGTCACAGAAATTTTGCAGTATATGGTAGACAAGATTGACATAAAACCTATAGAAGCTGAGGCTTTAATGGCAGGAATATCAGTGGATACAAAAAATTTCACTTTCAGGACAGGTTCCAGGACTTTTGAAGCAGCCTCCTTTTTGAGGAGAAAAGGGGCAGATACAACCTCTGTTAAGCAGCTTTTCCAAAATGACTTAGATTCTTATATTATAAAGGCTTCAATAGTGAAAAATGCCGAGATATTGGATAACGGCATTGCAATAGCAGTTAGCCCTCCAAATGCCAACAATCTCATCATAGCCCAGGCTGCTGATGAACTTCTTACAATAAAGGGGGTACAAGCCTCTTTTGTCCTTTTAAAAAGAGAAGAAGATGTAGCCATAAGCGGACGCTCTCTTGGAGACATAAATGTTCAAGTTATCCTTGAAAAGCTTGGTGGAGGAGGACATTTAACTGTTGCAGGAGCTCAGGTCAAAAAGCCTATAGAGGAAGTACTGCAAGACTTAAAAAATGCTATTAAAGAATATTTTGAGGAGGAAGGTGAAGGCAAGTGAAAGTTATATTAGTAAAAGATGTTAAAAATGTAGGAAAAGCAGGAGAAATTGTAAATGTCAGTGACGGCTATGGGAGAAATTATCTCCTTCCAAGAGGACTTGCCATAGAGGCTACAGAATCTAACGTAAAAGCACTTAATGAAAAGAAAAAGGCAGAAGAGAAAAAGAGACAGCAAGAATTAGAGGAAGCAAAAGAAATGGCACAAAAGCTTTCAAATTTAAGCTTAGTTTTAAAAGTAAAAGCAGGAGAAAATGGTAAACTTTTCGGCTCTGTCACTTCAAAAGACGTGGAAGAGGCTTTAAAGGAAAAAGGCTTTGACATTGATAAGAAGAAAATAGTCTTTAATGAAAATGTCAAGACTACAGGTACCTATTATGTAGACATAAAACTTTATCAAGGGGTTACTGCAAAAGTGAAGGTAGATGTTGTGGCAGAGTAATTTAAATCAAGGGGGAATAAGGATGGAGTGGAGCAAAATCCCTCCCCAAAACATAGAAGCTGAACAATCCGTCTTAGGGTCAATGCTTTTATCTAGGGATGCTATAATAGACGTTTCTGAAATAATAAAAGCCGACGACTTTTATAAAGAATCCCACAAAAAATTATTCGATGTAATGATGGAGATGTTTGAAAAAGACATCCCCGTTGACCTTGTGACAGTGGTTGATGAACTTAGAAAGCGTAACATGTTAGAAGCTATTGGCGGAATCGATTATATAGCAAGTTTGTCTTCCAATGTCATCACCACTGCTAATGTATCTTACTATGCAAAGCTAATAAAGGAAAAAGCTACATTGAGAAGACTCATTGAGGCTTCTTCAGAGATTATGGAGTTAAGTTACGAAGGGGATGACGTAGAAACTGTCCTTGACATAGCAGAACAAAAAATATTTGATATAGCTCAAGGAAGAAACACCACTAATTTTTCACCTATAAAAGATGTCTTAATGAATACATTTTATAAAATAGAAGAACTTTACAAAAACAAAGGCCAGCTTACGGGAATTCCCTCTGGCTTTCCTGACCTTGACTTAAAAACTGCTGGCTTTCAGCCCTCTGACTTTATATTAGTCGCAGCAAGACCTTCAATGGGAAAAACCTCTTTTGCTTTAAATATTGCTCAAAATGCAGCTCTTTTGACAGGCCTTCCTGTTGCCATATTTAGCTTAGAGATGTCAAAAGAGCAGTTGGTAAACAGGCTTATCTGTTCTACTGCCAATATAGATAGCCAAAAGCTTAGGACAGGAAACCTTGATGAAGATGACTGGATGAAACTGGCAGCTGCGATGACTCCTCTTTCTAAAGCTTCTATCTATATTGATGATACCCCTGGAATTGGCGTAATGGACATAAGGGCGAAGTGCCGGCGCCTTAAACTAGAAAAAGGATTGGGCTTGGTGATGATAGATTATCTGCAGCTTATGCAGGGAAGAGGAAGGGCAGAAAACAGGCAACAAGAAATTTCAGAAATATCGAGGTCTCTTAAAAGTTTAGCAAGAGAACTCAATGTTCCTGTAATTACCCTTTCACAGTTGTCTCGCGCACCTGAGTCTAGGTCAGACCACAGACCTATTTTGAGCGATTTGAGAGAATCTGGAGCAATAGAGCAGGACGCTGACATAGTAATGTTTTTGTACAGAGATGATTACTATCATAAAGATTCTGAAAAGAAAAACATAGCAGAAGTTATAATTGCAAAACACAGAAATGGACCCACAGGTACAGTGGAACTTTTGTGGCTTGCACAGTATACAAAATTTGTAAGTCTTGATAAATATAGAATGGAATAATCTTTAGTTTACTCTTATGAAGGGATGAAAGTTATTATGGGCAATTTCGATTATCTTAAAAAAGTCCCTTATTTTAATGAACTGGAGGACAAATCCCTTGAAGAGATACATAAGATTTTAATCATAAAATCTTTTAAAAAAGGCTCTATTATTTTCATGGAGGGGGAAAAGGGAGAAGCCATATATTTTGTAAAATCCGGCAAAGTTAAAATATCAAAAACCTCTTCTGTCGGGAAAGAACACATTATTAAAATCATGGAAGAAGGGGACATATTTGCTGAATCTGTTCTATTTGTCGGTGGAGAATATCCTGCAACTGCAGAGGCTATAGAGGACTCCGAAGTGATTATGCTTAAAAACCAAGACATAGAAAACTTGATACTAAAAAACAGCAAAATAGCCTTAAGCATTATTAAACTTATGGCAAAAAGGCTAAAAAATGTAGCTGTCATAATAGAAAATCTTGCTTTAAGAGATTCCATTGGCAGAACGGCTTCTGTCCTTCTCACTTTTGCAAAAGAGAGAGGAATAAACACAAAAGAAGGAATTTTATTAAACTTAAATCTCAATAGACAAGACCTTGCCAACATAGTCGGCACATCAAGAGAAAACGTCACAAGGATTTTAAGCCAAATGGACAAAGAGGGGATAATACATCTTGATAGGCAGAAAATAATAATTAAAGATATAGAAAGGCTTAAAGAGATGTTGTAGTGATATTTTTCTCCCAGTTTTATTTTTCAACCCTTCACTTTTCTTTGATAGTGTCAACATACTGTAGGATATTTTTTAAAGACAACCCCTGAAATCTCTTAAATCAAGGTTTCCATGCCTTATATGTTTTTTTATATCACACTTTCATATTTTATTGCCTTTAAAATTCTGTATATTGGTGTTACTTTACCCATATTCAAGACCGTAATGTTGTTTATTCCTTGTTTGTAGACGTTTTAATTCTCTTTACTGCCTCTTTTATTTGCTTCTTCGTTAATTTGTAACCTTCCTCGTTATTTAGCTTTTATTACGTTATCACAGAGGTTGTCTCTTGTCTTTTTTATCACCTAAAAATCCTACGATAATTTTACACTATGCATAATTTTTTCCTCTTGACAACTTTCTCTGCCCATGGTAATATATTAAAAAAGCGAAAGTGAATAGAGTTGGCCTTTAAACTGGTCCTGTGAGGCTAGTAAGGCGAAGAGGGATTTACGTAAACAAGAGAGAAAGCCTTTCTCCGCCTGATGGGAAAGGCTTTTTTGATGAGGAAAAGCCTCTGCTACTCACAGCAGAGGCTTAATTTTTGAGAGGAGGAAAATTATGAAAGTACTTACTGTAGGTACAAAAGAATTGTCAGGTCCGATAAAGGAGGGAGACAAAATTTCTCTGCTACAGCTTCTTATTCTAGGATTACAACATACTTTTACGATGTTCGGTGCCACAGTATTGGTGCCACTGCTTACCGGGCTTGATGTGGGAGTAGCTCTTTTTACTGCGGGGATTGGGACTCTCTGGTTTCACTTGGTTACAAAAAGAAAAGTTCCCATTTTTCTAGGTTCTTCCTTTGCTTTCATTGCACCAGTGGCACTAGTGGTAAAACAGTGGGGAGTTCCGGCGGCCCAGGGGGGCATCATAATAGCCGGATTACTTTATGGATTGATGGCGGTGCTGGTTTACTTTCTGGGGCGCGAATTCATGGAAAACCTTCTGCCACCGGTGGTGACCGGTCCGATAATAATGGTCATAGGTCTCAACCTGGCACCGGTAGCAATCAAAAGCGCCTCTCAAAACTGGATGGTTGCCTTGATAGTGCTTACTACGGTAATACTTGTCAGCATGTATGGCAGGGGATTTTTCAAACTGGTACCGGTGCTCGTGGGATTAATTGTAGGTTATGGGGTGAGTTTGATTTTCGGAATCGTGGACTTGAAACCTGTGCAGGAGGCGGCGTTGTTTGCCGTGCCGGCCTTTACCAAACCCGAATTCAACCCGGCGGCCATTGGCCTTATTGCGCCTGTGGCGGTGGCTACTATAGTGGAACACGTGGGCGATGTGCTTGCTGTGGGAGCTACGGTGCAGAAGGACTTTGTAAAAGACCCAGGCCTTCATAGGACTCTAATAGGCGATGGTATAGCCACATCCTTGGCGGGTCTATTTGGAGGCCCGGCCAACACCACCTATTCTGAAAACACTGGCGTTTTAGCGTTGACTGGAGTCTGGAAACCCGAGGTGATGAGGGTGGCAGCAGTCATGGCTATGATACTTTCTACCTGTCAGAAACTTACTGCCCTAATAAGGACAGTGCCAGAGCCAGTCATAGGCGGCATATCTATAATCCTGTTTGGCATGATAGCCAGCATCGGCATCAGGACCGTTGTGGAGAACGCCGTAGATTTCAAAAAGTCAAGAAACCTTATAATATCTAGCGCTATTCTAGTCTTTGGCATAGGTGGTGCTGTAGTGAACCTGTGGGGTGGCATTCAGTTGGGAGGTGTAGGTCTGGCTGCTATTATCGGCATAATATTAAACCAGGTGCTGCCAAAAGAATAATTTGAGCGGGGATTATATTTCCCTGCTTTTTTATTTACTATGTTATATCCACTAAGTTGTGAAATTATCGTTTTATTTTTGCTTATTTATTCATTGATTTGACTTTTTTTTATCAATATTGTATAATACGTATGTGTAAAGGCATAATATTAAAGCAATATATTACACTTTTAACGCAAATAGGATTTAACATTGCTTGCATTCTTGTAAAGAAAATTTTTTCTTACCGTGGAGGTGACGGATGGGTGAAAGAAATCCTGGAGGATATCAAAAATGCAGAAAATAGCGCCAGGGTAATGGTAGAGGAAGCCGAACGAGAAGCAAGGTCTATATTTGCTGAAGCTAACCGCGAAGCCGAGGAATTGATTTCTCAAACTCGCAAAAAAGGGGAAGAAATTGCTAAAAATATTATAGAAGATGCAAAAAAAGAAGCGCAAAAAGAATCGATGGCTTTAAAGGAACAGTATGAAAACGAAATTAAAAAACTTCGTGAAAAGGCGGAAGGCCGTATCCAAAAAGCTGTAGACTTAATTGTGGAGAGGATAGTGACTTTCCATGGCAATAGTTAAGATGAAAAAAATGTATCTCTTTGGTCTGAACGAGGAGCGGGACAAAATAGTTGGTGTCCTGCAGAAATTGGGAGCAGCTGAAATTGCAGATTTGAAAGAAGAAGATATTGATATAGACATTACAGAACATAAATTTCCAGAGCAAGTGGGTAACGAGCTATCGAAGCTCGAATTAAAGCTTAGTAGACTAAAATATGCTATTGATTTTTTGAAACCTTATGGCAAGGAGTTAAATCCATTAATCTACGGTAGACCCAAGATAAGCAGGGAGAAATTGCAAGATCTCCTTAATCGGGAGAGGGAAGTTTTTGATCTAATAGACTCACTTTCTGGCCTTGACCAGAAACTTTCTAGGCTCAAAACGGAAGAATCCAGAATAAGAAACCAGGTTGAATTAATTAAACCTTGGGAGCGATTGGATATCCCTGTAGAGGAACTAGGTGAAACCGGTAGTGTGGAAGCACGAGCTGTGGTAGTTTCAAAAAAGAATTTTAAAGCATTCAGGGATAAAATGGCTGAAAAAGAACTAGCCGTGGAGATAATCCCGGTAGAGGAAGGTCGGGAAGAGGGCTTTTTATTAATAGTCTATCACGTTTCGGCAAAATCGGATATTCAAGAAGTATTTAAGGAATTTTCCGTTGATACAGAGAGATTTGAGGGATTTACAGGGACTCCGGCGAAGATACTTGCCGAGCTTCAGGAAAGGTTAAAAGCCATCGAAACCGAAAGGCAAAGAATAAAGGCAGAAATCTCTACGCTAGTGAATCGGCTACTAGACATAAAGGCTCTTTACGATTACTGGTTTGTGGAAAGACAGAAAAAAGAGAACTTCATGAAAATGGCAGGTACTGAAAAAGTCTTCCTGATGAAAGCCTGGGTTCCCGAGCCTTCGGTGGGAGCTGTAAAAGAGGCGATCACCTCCGTCACCAGTGCTGCTCACATAATTTTTACAGAACCGTCAGAAGAGGACGACATACCAGTGGTTTTGTCAAACCCGAGGTTAGTACAGCCTTTTGAGATAATAACCGAGCTCTACAGTCTTCCCAATCCCAGGGAAATAGATCCCAACGTGTTTATGGCACCTTTCTATTTTGTATTTTTTGGTATGATGGTCAGTGACGCCGCTTACGGACTGGTATTATCCTTGCTATCAGGACTTGCCCTCTGGAAGCTCAAACTAAAGGGGATGGGTAAAAAACTAGTTGAACTTTTGTTCCTGGGAGGAATATCAACTTTTATCTGGGGGATGATTTTTGGCAGCTGGTTTGGTGACCTTATTAAGGTTAAACCGCTTTGGTTGAATCCCCTTGACAATCCGTTGGCTGTTTTGTTTTTGAGTTTTGGATTAGGGCTGATACAGATATATACAGGTATAATTCTAAGTGCCTATAAAAATATAAGAAAAGGGAAGATTGTCGATGCCTTTATGGATGAAGGACTGTGGCTGGTGTTGCTGACGGGACTTGTGATGATGGCTTTTCCGAATTTTGCAGGAATAGCAAAATATATGGCTATTGCTGGTGCTGTGGGTCTTGTGCTGACGCAGGGGAGGTCCCAAAAGAACATTTTAAAAAAGTTTACGTCGGGACTTTTAAGCCTCTACAATGTTACTAGTTATTTAAGTGACGTGCTCTCTTACTCTCGTCTGCTGGCGTTGGGCCTTGCAACAGGCGTTATAGCCACCGTTATCAATACCATGGCGAGAATGTTAGGAGTAAATATATTCGGATATATTGCGATGCTGCTGGTGTTGATAGGAGGTCACCTTTTCAACGTCGCAGTAAATGCCTTGGGCGCTTATGTCCACAGCAGTCGACTGCAGTATATTGAATTTTTCGGTAAGTTCTACGAGGGCGGAGGCAAACCCTTCCAACCCCTGAGAATAGAAACAAAATATGTGGATTTGGAAGATAGGTAAAATTAATTTAAAAAATCAAACTTTTGAAGGAGGAGTTTATATGGATATCACACTTGGTCAAGTTTTTGCATTGTTAGGAGCAGCTATGGCGGTTTTTCTGCCAGGGATTGGTTCAGCCAAAGGAGTCGGTATGGTAGGTGAAGCTGCTGCGGGAGTAGTTACCGAAGACCCCAGTAAATTTAGCCAGACCCTCATATTACAGGCATTACCTGGAACCCAAGGAATTTATGGTTTGCTCACCGGTTTTGTGGTAATGCAAAGGATAGGAATCTTGGGAGGAAATTTGTTGCCTCTTACTACCTATCAGGGACTGTTAGTTTTTGCGGCCTGCCTTCCTATAGCTATAGTAGGATTGCTTTCAGCTATCTCTCAGGCTAGAGCTGCGGCTGCTGGGGTAGGAATAGTTGCAAAAAGACCTAAAGAACTGGCTAAAGGTATAACCTATGCTGCTATGGTTGAAACTTACGCGGTGCTGGCACTGCTCGCTTCGATATTAATGCTTTTTGGTTTAAAGCTGGCATAAGGAGTGCTTATAATGCAGGGTATTGCAAAGATTAAAGAAAAAATTTTTGAAGAGGCCACAGAGCAAAAAAATCGGATAATCGAAAAAGCAAAAAAAGAAGCAGCTGAAATCCTGGAAAAGGCGAGGAAACAAGCTGTACAACTAGAAGCCGAAGCCGAGAAAAAGGCCAAGAAGGTGGCCAGAGAGGAAAAGAGGAAAATCCTGTCTATTGCCGAACTGGAAGAGAGAAAGCGCTATTTGGAAGCGAAACAGGCTTTGATAAACGAAGCATTCGTCAGTGCGGAAAAAAAACTTTTAAATCTAGAGTCTGAAAAGTACAGGGACCTGGTTTACCGCATGATTTTGGCCGCTGCCGTTGACGGTAATGAGGAAATTATTGTTTCCGAGGCTGATAAGGAAAAGATAACTCCTGAATTACTTGAGAGAGTTAACGAAGCCCTGAAAAAGCAAGGGAAAGCAGGCAATATTAGGTTTTCGGGAGAAAAAAGAGCCATAAAAGGCGGATTCATATTAAAATCGGCGACGGTCGAGATAAACTGTACCTTTGATTATCTGCTCAAGGTTCAAAGGGAAGAACTAGAGACTGAAGTGGCCCGAATACTTTTTGAGGAGTGATTGCGATGGTTGTAGAACAGGACTTTTTATATGCATCGGGCAGAATAAGGTCTCTGGAAAACAAGCTGTTGAGCAGGGCCATTGTCGAGAGGATTCTTGAGGTAGAGGACATGGATGCAGTCATCAGGGTCCTCAGCGAGACAGATTATGCTTCAGATTTTGAAGAATTGGAAAATATATATGATTTCGAAAAGGCTTTAGAAAATAGCATGAAAAAAACTTTGGAGATGATAAAAGGCTCTTTGAAAGACCATAGGGCCGTAAGGTTTTTTACCTTAAAGTACGACTATCATAATCTAAAAGTCCTTTTAAAAAGTAGAATACTCGGCATTGATGTGCCGAAAAATCTTTCGACCTTGGGAGAAGTCCCTGTCGATGAGCTTTTAAGGTTGAATAAAGGAGAGAAGGATGTAGCCCTCCCGAAGTTGATGCGGGCCGCTTTTGAGAGGGCCGCCGAAGTTTACGAAGAAACCCTGGACCCGCAACAGGTGGACCTCATACTGGACAGGGCTTTATATGAAGAACTCAATCTTTTGGTCCAAGACATAAGCCACGATTTTCTTAAAAGTTATTTGGCCGCGATGGTAGATCTCACAAATATAAAAACGATGGTCAGGTTGAAATATATGGAGGCCGATTTAAGGGCCCTGGAGAAATCTCTCCTGCCCGGTGGCAGTATTGATCCAGAGTTTTTCGAGAAAATGTTTCAAGAACCAGTGCCAGTGCTGATTGAGGCACTGGCATCTTCCAAGTATTTTATGGTTGTTAAAGAAGGCTTGGAAAACTGGATGTCAACAGGTAGTCCAGCGGCCTACGAGAAGTTGGCCGACGATTTCCTACTTGATATGCTCAGAAGGGGGCTATATAAGCCTTTTGGTTTAGAAACCGTTGTGGGTTATCTTGGGGCCAAAGAGAACGAACTCAAAATATTGAGGGTTTTAATTGTGGGGAAAATTAATGGAATTTCTCAAGACATGATAAGGGAAAGGCTGAGGGATGTCTATGTATAAAATAGGAGTAATTGGAGACCACGATACAGTGCTTTCGTTTAAGTCAACGGGTATTGATACTTTCCGGGCCATTGATGAGGTAGAAGCATCGGATACACTCATGAAACTAGCTCGGGAGAATTACGCCGTTATCTTCATAACTGAACATCTAGCAGAAAAGATAAGGGATAAAATAGACTTTTTCAGGAATAAAATCTTGCCAATCATTACTTTGATTCCCAGCAACCGAGGTACTCTGGGAATCGGTATAAATGACGTGAGAAAATCTGTGGAAAAAGCTATTGGAGCAGATATCATTTTTGAAAGAGAGGGAAGGGAATGAGCCAGGGTATAATAACCAAAGTTTCCGGCCCCCTTGTGGTAGCTGAGGGACTTCCTGAAGCCAAGATGTTCGACGTGGTAAAGGTGGGTAATCAGGGTCTTATAGGTGAAATCATTGAAATACGCGGAGAGAGGGTATCAATTCAGGTATACGAAGAAACTTCTGGACTGGGCCCTGGGGACCCTGTGGTGTCCACAGGGGAACCCCTCAGCGTCGAACTGGGACCGGGAATGCTGGAAGGCATTTTTGACGGAATCCAGAGACCTCTTGACGTTATAGAAAAAAAAGTCGGCAGCTTTATAACAAGAGGCATAGATGTGCCTTCTCTGAACCGCGAGAAAAAGTGGAAATTTACGCCTAAAGTTAAGTCTGGCGACAAGGTCAGTGGTGGCGATATTATCGGCACAGTGCAGGAGACAGTTATAGTTGAACATCGCATAATGGTTCCTCCTGCTATTTCAGGTATTGTCGAAGACATCAGGGAAGGAGAATATACAGTAACCGAGCCTATTGCCAGAATAAAAACCGATTCTGGACAGATAGTGGAAATCACGATGATGCAGAAATGGCCGGTTCGAAAGGCTAGGCCATACAAAGAGAAGCTGCCCCCCGAAATTCCGATGCCCACTGGACAAAGGGTCATTGACACCCTTTTTCCGGTTACTAAGGGAGGTACGGCGTGCATACCTGGACCTTTTGGTAGCGGCAAAACTGTGGTTCAGCACCAGCTAGCCAAGTGGGCCGATGCTGAAATAGTGGTATATATCGGCTGCGGTGAGCGGGGCAACGAGATGACCGACGTACTCCTTGAATTCCCAGAACTTAAGGACCCCAAAACAGAGGAACCTCTCATGAAACGAACAGTGCTTATTGCCAACACTTCTAACATGCCTGTGGCAGCGCGCGAAGCGTCTATATACACTGGCATAACCATCGCCGAATACTTCAGGGACATGGGCTACAGCGTGGCTTTGATGGCAGACTCAACGTCCCGCTGGGCCGAGGCATTGCGTGAAATGTCCGGAAGGCTTGAAGAAATGCCGGGGGAAGAAGGTTATCCAGCATACCTTGCAAGGAGGCTTGCGGAGTTTTATGAGAGAGCTGGCAGAGTCATATGCCTGGGCAGTGACAATCGGGAGGGAGCTTTGACGGTAGTAGGTGCTGTATCCCCACCAGGGGGCGACCTGTCAGAGCCGGTTACTCAAGCAACCCTTCGCGTGGTGAAGGTGTTCTGGGCACTGGATTCGGAGCTGGCCTATGCGCGCCATTTCCCGGCTATTAACTGGTTGACGAGCTATTCGTTGTATTCCGATGTTGTGGAAGACTACATGAACAAAAACGTGAGCAGTGACTGGGGAGAGCTGCGCAGTGAGGCTATGAGGCTACTACAGGAAGAGGCAAGCCTCCAGGAAATCGTAAGATTAGTGGGTATCGACGCTCTTTCCACCAGAGATCGCCTAGTGCTAGAAGTTGCCAGATCCATCAGGGAAGATTTCTTACACCAGAACGCTTTTCACGAGGTGGACACATACTCGTCAATGGAAAAGCAGTACAGAATGCTTAAGCTTATAATGATATTCTACCAAGAAGCGCAGAAAGCTCTTGAAAAAGGTGTCCCGTTTTCGGAAATAGAGAAGCACCCAGTACGCGAGAAAATTGCCCGTGCTAAATATGTTGAAGAGTCGAAGTTGACTGTTTTCGACGAAATAGAGAAGGAGATAAAAAAGGCTATGCAAGGCCTCATCGAGGGAGGTGCAGCCGATGCTTAGAGAATATAAAACCGTTAGAGAAATTGTCGGCCCGTTAATGCTGGTTGAAAAAGTGGAAGGTGTCAAATACAATGAGCTGGTGGAAATTGAGACTGGAACGGGAGAAATTCGTAGGGGACAGGTGCTTGAGGTCAACGGGGATAAAGCACTTGTTCAGCTGTTTGAAGGTTCTACGGGGCTTAATATAAACGACTGTAAAGTAAGGTTTGTCGGAAAAAGCATCGAGCTCGGGGTTTCTATCGATATGTTGGGCAGGGTTTTCGATGGTTTGGGTCGTCCAAGGGACAAAGGACCAATGATCATACCAGAAAAGCGGCTGGATATTAACGGTAATCCTATTAATCCGACGGCCCGAGATTATCCTTCTGAGTTCATCCAGACAGGGATATCTGCCATCGATGGGCTGAATACTTTGGTAAGAGGACAGAAACTTCCGATCTTTTCGGGTTCAGGTCTGCCTCATGCCCAGCTAGCAGCGCAGATAGCAAGACAGGCTAAGGTACTTGGTAGTGACAGTAAGTTCGCTGTAGTATTTGCAGCGATGGGCATAACTTTTGAGGAAGCTGACTACTTTATATCGGATTTCAGGCGTACCGGTGCGATAGACCGAAGTGTATTATTTATCAACTTGGCTAACGACCCGGCTATTGAGCGTATAGCTACTCCTCGTATGGCGTTGACTTGCGCGGAATTCTTGGCATACGAAAAAGAGATGCACGTGCTTGTTATCATGACTGATATGACCAATTACTGCGAGGCTTTGCGAGAAGTGTCGGCTGCAAGGAAAGAAGTTCCTGGTCGAAGAGGCTATCCCGGTTACCTATATACCGACCTTGCAACGATATACGAGAGGGCAGGCCGAATAAAGGGGAGAAAAGGGTCTATTACTCAGATACCCATTTTGACCATGCCTGAAGACGACAAGACCCACCCGATACCCGACCTCACCGGGTATATTACTGAAGGTCAGATAATCTTAAGTCGCGATCTCTACAGGAAGGGTATCTATCCGCCGATAGATGTGCTTCCGTCTCTGTCAAGACTTAAGGATAAAGGTATTGGCCAAGGCAAGACTCGGGAAGACCATGCTGACCTTATGAACCAGCTATTTGCCTCCTATGCACGTGGGAAGCAGGCGAAGGAGCTGGCGGTAATCCTGGGTGAGGCCGCTCTTTCCGATACCGATAAGCTTTATGCAAAATTCGCCGATGAGTTTGAGGCCAGGTACGTGGCCCAGAGAGAAGACGAGGATAGGAGTATTGAGGAGACTCTGGCGATAGGGTGGGATCTATTGACGATATTGCCGAGAGCCGAGCTTAAAAGAGTAAGAGATGAATATATTGACAAATATCTTCCTGAAAAAGGAGAATAATGACAATGATACATGTAAATCCTACCCGAATGGAACTTACCAGCTTGAAAAAAAGGCTTGTGACCGCAAAGCGTGGCCACAAGCTTTTGAAAGACAAGCAGGATGAGCTTGTGAAGAAATTTTTGGACATGGTAAAACAGAATAGAGCTCTGCGGGAGGAGGTTGAGGCTGAACTCATCGGTGCTTTTAAAAGTTTCACCATGGCAAGAAGCCAAATGTCCGCCAACGTTGTTGAAGAGAGTCTCATGATTCCCTCTGCTAAGGTCAGTATAAACGTCAAAAAGGAGAACATCATGAGCGTCAACGTACCAAAGTTAGAGATATTACAGGAGGAGAGTAAAAATCTCTACCCTTACGGTTTTGCGAACACGTCAGCGGAAATGGACGCAGCCATACGTACTTTGGCGACCATGCTTCCAAAGATGCTAAAATTGGCTGAGCTTGAAAAGGCTTGTCAACTCATGGCCGATGAGATTGAAAAAACTCGCCGCAGGGTAAACGCCCTAGAATATGTCTTAATACCGCAGCTTGAAAATACTATAAAGTACATCACAATGAAGTTGGACGAAAACGAACGTTCAAGCCGCACAAGACTTATGAAGATAAAGGAAATGGTGATGAAGGGATAAAGTGCATGTTTCTTTTGTTAAAAGTTAGGGTGGGTATTTTTTGAATGCCCGCCCTTTATTTTAATTTTTCATACTTTCCTTGGTTTTCAAATTTTATAATTAACACTTATACTGATATATACTGATACTCTTTTTTATATTAAGTATACCATCTGGTAAGGTAAAAAATCGTGATATAATTGATTGAAAGAGAAATTATAAAAAGGGACGTGATATCCATTGAATGGGAAAATAAAAAAGCTGGAGCCGAGGGAACTTTTGCTCATGTTTTGGGCTTTTTTTAAAATCGGCGCTTTTACTCTAGGCGGTGGGTTTGCCATGATACCCCTTATGAAGGTAGAAATGGTGGATAAGCAGAAATGGATAAAGGAAGAGGAATTTTTGGATATAATTGCTGTGACCCAGTCGGCCCCGGGGGCAGTGGCCATAAATACTTCCATATACATAGGCTATAAACTGTACGGGTTTTTGGGCTCCTGCATAGCCGTCCTGGGGACCATACTTCCGTCGTTTCTGATAATACTATTTGTAGCTTTGTTCTACGACGACATTAAATCCAGCATCTACGTGAAAAAAGCCTTCAAGGGGATATACCCGGGCATAGTGGTGCTCATACTGGCGTCTGCTTTTAACCTTCGCAAAGCCGCTTTTAAAACTCCTGTGGGCGTAATAATAGCAGTCCTTTCTCTGGCAGCCCTCCTGATTTTTGACCTTCATCCTATAATAGTGATCCTAGTATCAGGAATATCCGGAATGTTCTTGCAAAACAGACTTCGGGATCCGGAGGAGCGTGGAGATAAATGATATATTTAAGCCTTTTCTGGGCGTTTTTTAAAGTGGGAGCCTTCAGCTTCGGCGGTGGTTACGCGATGATTCCCCTCATTAAAAAAGAGATTATAGACATCCACCACTGGCTCTCGGTGGACCAATTCCTAGATATAATAGCCATTTCGCAAATGACCCCCGGTCCCATAGCCATAAATGCGGCTACCTTTGTGGGGTATAAAGTAGGAGGATTCTGGGGATCGGCGGCGGCCACCATTGGAGTTACGTCCCCCTCTTTCCTGATTATAATCATCCTTGCCCTCTTGATAATTAGGTACCGTCACTTACCTTGGCTAGATGCCTTTTTTAAGGGAGTCAGGCCGGCGGTTATCGCCCTTATCGTCCAGGCGGCTTATTCCGTGGGAAAGAGCTCTTTTACCGGCATTAAAGATATGCTGGTGGCGGCGGTGGTCTTTGTTGGGCTGTACCTGTTGAAAATAAACCCGCTCATAATAATAGTTATGGCTGCGATTTTAGGTATTGTCATCTACTAACACCTCACAACCCGAATTAATTCGGGTTGAATTTGTTTTATTTACCATATATTATATGAGTAAAGAATAAATAAAACTGTATATGGTAAAAACTCCTTAACACTTTAGAGTGCTATCTGATTAGGAGGTTTTATTGCAATAGTTTTGTAAGAATATTATAATTTGTTTAGATGTAAAAAAAATATTAGAAGGGGGAAATTTTGTTGAGTACGCAATTGTTAGAAAGAAAAGACGTAGATGAAAGGTTGACGTGGGATTTGTCGGGAATTTTTAAAACGGAAAAGGAATATGAGGAGGCAGTAGAGGAGGCTCAAAAACTCGCAAAAGAGTTGGAAGAAGAGTTTAAAGGAAAGCTTGATGCTCCTCAAATGATTAACAACTGCTTGGATAAGCTAAAAAAGTTAGCACAACTAATGATTCTTGCAGGTTCTTATGCACATCTTGCTGTTTCAGTTGACCAGACTAATACAGAAAATTTACAAAGACGGACAATACTTTCAAACATAGCCTCTGATATTGAAAGCAGGATAAGTTTTATAGAATCAGAAATTATAGAATTAGATGAAGAAATAATAAATCAAGCTATAGAAGAATCAAAGGAGAATGCCAATTACCTCAGAAAAATAATCAGAAAGAAAAAACATGCTCTTCTTCCAGAAGTAGAAAAAACTTTATCTGCTCTTTCGAGTGTTTTAGAAGCACCTTATCATATCTACAATATGGCAAAATTAGCGGATATGGATTTTGGCACCTTTACAGTTGACGGAAAAGATTATCCCTTAAGTTTTGCACTATTTGAAGGTAAATGGGAGTATGAAAACGATACAAAAGTTAGGAGAGCGGCTTTTGAGGCTTTTTCTAAAAAATTAAGAGAATATCAGCATACTATAGCTGCGGTTTACCAGACACAAGTGCAAAAGGAGAAGACAATAGCGACTTTGAGAAAATTTGATTCTGTAATTGACAGCCTTTTATTTCATCAAGAAGTAGATAGGGAATTATATGATAGGCAGATTGATTTGATAATGGAACATTTGGCACCTCATATGAGAAAGTTTGCAAAACTTTTGCAGAAAATACACGGATTAGAGGAAATGACTTTTGCAGATTTAAAATTAGAGGTAGACCCTGAGTTTGAACCGGAAATAACGATTGAAGAGGCGAAAAAGTACATAGAAGAAGGACTATCGGTTTTTGGAGAAGATTATAGAGAAATGGTAAGAAGGGCCTTCGAGGAAAGGTGGATAGATTTTCCTCAAAACAAAGGCAAATCTACAGGGGCCTTTTGTTCTACTCCCTATGGAGCTCATCCTTTTATATTGATTAATTGGACTGATAGAATGAGAGAAGTATTTGTACTGTCTCACGAATTAGGGCATGCAGGGCATTTTTATTTAGCTCATCAGTACCAAAATATATTTGATTCAAGGCCTTCTCTCTATTTCATAGAAGCCCCTTCTACTATGAACGAATTGCTTATGGCTAATTATCTAATGAAAAATACACAAGATAAAAGGATGAGAAGATGGGTGCTTTTTACTTTGATATCTCGTACCTATTACCATAATTTTGTAACTCACTTATTAGAAGCAGCCTATCAGAGAGAGGTATACAGAATAATCGACAAAGGTGGCTCTGTTCAAGCTCCTACTTTAAATAAAATAAAAAGAGAGGTATTAGAAAAATTCTGGGGAGACGCAGTAAAAATTAATGAAGGAGCAGAGCTTACTTGGATGAGACAGCCTCATTATTACATGGGTTTGTATCCTTACACTTACAGCGCAGGGCTTACTATAGCCACTCAAGTAAATAAGAGATTTTTGCAGGAAGGGCAAAAGGCATTGGAGGACTGGAAAGAGGTATTAAAAGCAGGTGGAACTAAGACACCAGTTGAACTGGCTAAAATGGCGGGTGTAGACATAACTACAGAAAAGCCATTATTGGATACAATTGAGTATATTGGCAGTGTAATAGATGAAATAATTGAATTAACAGAGGAGTTAGGAAAGTAGCCGATTAAGATTAATAAAATTTATGCTGTAATCCATCTCAATTCCTCCTCATAAGTTATTACTTACAACTACTTATTCTTGATAGTTAAAATAAAAGGGTAGGGGAACCTGCCACAGCAGTAGTGGGGTTGGACACCCCAGTTGCGTATGATGGGAATTTCAACATGGTTTTATCGGGACCACTAAGCTTGCCAATTTATTGGCGATATAGTTCACAATTTTAAAGAGTTTGAAAAAATATAAGGTATGAGAGTATAATAAAGATGTGGACATGAGTACATAAAAGGAGGGAAACCATGGCAAAACGATATGTAATTGTGGGCGGCGATGCTGCTGGAATGAGTGCTGCCTCACAAATTAGAAGACAAGACCCGGAAGGGGAAATCATTGTTTTTGAAAAAGAAGGAGTTATTTCCTATGCCCAATGTGGACTTCCTTATTTTGTAGGGGGAGTAGTAGCTGAGAAAAAGAAGCTTATCGCTCGTACTGCTGAGGATTTTCATTCTCGCTACAATATTGATGTGCGGTTGTATCATGAGGTTTTGCAGTTTAAGCCACAAGACAAACAAGTTCGTGTATATCGTAGGCAAGAAAAAGAAGAGATTATAGTTCCCTATGATGTTCTCCTTATTGGGACCGGAAGTGCAGCAATTGTTCCACCTTGGGAAGGGCGCGATTTGCCTGGAGTTTTCACATTGAAAACTATGGGAGATGCAGAAAAGCTTTTAGCTTGGCTTGAAGAGCATACTCCTACAAAAGCAGTAGTCATTGGTGGAGGATATATTGGTTTAGAAACAGCTGAAGCATTACATACAAGGGGATTTAAAGTTACAGTTTTGGATTTAGCTCCTCAGCTTATTCCGACTTTTGATGCTCCTATTGCTGAAATTGTACAGGATGCTCTTAAGCGACACGGCGTGGAAGTGTACTTAAATGAAGAAGTTGTAGGTTTAGAAGGGGATGAAAAGGGAGTACGGGCAGTTGTGACAAAAAATGGTTCTTTCCCAGCCGATTTAGTCATTATTTCTATAGGAGTTCGCCCAGTTAGTGAGCTTGCCAGAGAAGCTGGTATAGAGTTAGGCCCTCGAAATGCGATTCTTGTAAATGAACGCCTACAAACAAATATTCCAGATATTTTTGCCGCAGGGGATTGCGCTACTCATTTTCATCGCATAAAAAATGCGCCAGATTATGTGCCATTAGGTACTACGGCTAATAAGCAAGGGCGTATTGCCGGTGTGAACATGGCGGGTGGATATGCAAGATTTGCAGGCATTGTCGGTACGGCTATTGTAAAAGTTTTTGATCGCACAATAGCTAGAAGTGGTTTAAGTGAAAAGGAATGCGATGCTTTAGGTGTGCCATATCAGACTGTTTCTATTAAAGCACGACCTATAAGCCATTATTATCCTTGGGAAGATGAAGTTTTGACTCTTCGCCTTCACTTCCATAGAGATAATCGCAAGCTTTTGGGAGGTCAGATTGCAGGGGGTGGCGGTGTAGACAAAAGAATTGATGTTCTTGCTACAGCTCTTTTCCACGGTATGACTATTGATGACCTTCAAGCTTTGGACCTTGCCTATGCACCTCCATATAACTCAGTGTGGGATCCTCTCCAGCAAGCTGCAACAGTAGTACAAAGAGGGAAAGAATGATAGCACCAAGGCCTTACAATAAACGGTAAGGCCTTTTTATTATATCATATTATTTTCACTAAAAAAGTGATTAGACGTCTGACAAATAACAAAAAATTGTGATATAATATAAAATTGGTTAAAGTAAATAATAAAAATACCGATAAAAATAAAGTGAGGTGTTAATGTGAAAGAAACATTGTTAGCATTAGTTACTGGAATGATTGTAGGGTTAATTTTTTCATCTTTGAAATTGCCACTTCCTGCTCCAAATGTATTACCAGGAATAGCTGGCATTATAGGAATTTACCTTGGAGGAGTATTGTTTGAATACATCCTTAAATTGATTGGTAGGTGAGGTGTAAAGTAGCAGGGTGGTGGGGTGAAAATATAATCTATAAAGGGGGAACACATATGAGAAGCATATTTTGGCGGCTTGTTATTTCATTTCTTATAGTAGCGACCATACCGGTGGGGGCTATTTATTATTTTGCGGTTGACGATAAAGTTATGCATGTCTTTGTTACAGTAGCAAGTGTTAGTTTTGCTTTGTCATTAATTTTATCAGTAATTATTTCATTAAATATTACAAGACCTATTAAAAAATTAATTGAAGAACTTAAAAAAGCACAAGAAGGAGATTTTACAGCTAAGGTAGATTTAATGAGAAAAGATGAGATTGGTACATTACTAACGACTTTTAATAGGACGATGGAAAATGTAAGAGCAATTTTACAAGACGTCTCTACTTTTGCTCAAAGCACTAAAGATACAGCAAATGCTCTTTTTAAGTCTATTGAACAAGGGAATATGACTTTTGAACAAATTTCTCAGGCAGTGGAAGAGATTGCAAATGGAGCTTCTGAACAAGCAAAAGATACTTCTAATGCAGCCGATATGGTGCAGAATATTGGGAATAGTATTGATAATTCCGCTAAATTTTTCAAAGCCGTAGAAGAGTCTACTATAAATGCTGATAAGCTTAGTCAAAATGGCATGCACACAGTAAATTCTTTGAAAGAAAAAACTGATGTTACAAAAGAGTCAATTGATGAAGTTGTTAGTGCGATAAATGAATTGCAAGCAAATTCTCACCATATTGAAAAGATTATAGAAGTGATAACGGGAATTGCAGACCAGACCAATTTGCTTGCCTTAAATGCTGCTATTGAGGCAGCAAGAGCTGGTGAGGCAGGTCGTGGGTTTGCAGTTGTTGCAGAAGAAGTTCGAAATTTAGCAGAACAATCAAGACAAGCTGCAAGTGAAATAGCCAAGATTATAAGTGAAATAGAGCAAAAGACAGACAAGACAGTTGAAAAAGCAAATTTGGTAAAGGAAATTGCGGAGGACCAAGCACATCATGTGGAAACTACATATGCTGCTTTTAATGAGATCAAGAGTTCAATAGATACTATTACGGAAAATATACATATGTTAAATAATGCGATGATGGAACTTTCAGGGTATAAAGATGAAATAATAGGATCTATAGCAAATATTACAGCAGTGTCAGAAGAGACTGCTGCGTCCACTGAAGAAGTTGCCGCATCTACAGAAGAGCACATGAAGTTTATAAATGAGATAAAGGAAAGTTCGGAAAATCTATTAAAGTCAGTTACTGCTCTTGAAAATATATTGTCAAAATTTGTTGTCTCATTATAAAAATGAAATTAAGACAGAGCTAAAAAAGCCTGTCTTTTTATTTTTTATTGTTTACAAAATATATAAAAATTTTTGTGGACAAAGGCGAACTTTTAATATAATTTTAAAAATAAAATTCGCATTTTAATTGATTTGTGCTTTTTTTTCTGGTAATATATATTACGGGCTTTTGTTTTTCATATACTAAGTAAAAGGGGTTATCTTTATGAGAGTGTACGACGTCATTATCATTGGAGGAGGTCCTGCGGGACTTTTCACTGCCTTAGAACTAATCGATAAAAAAGATGGATTAAATATATTGCTGTTAGAAAAAGGGAAAGATATACAAAAAAGAATTTGCCCTATTAATGTCTATGGCTCAAAGTGTGCTAATTGTAAACCCTGCGCTATTACTTCTGGAATAGGGGGCGCAGGGGCATTTAGTGATGGGAAACTGACTTTGACATCAGAGTTTGGTGGGGTTTTAGATGAATACATGCCTAAGTCGCAGCTTAACGACCTTATAAATTATGTCGACAGGATATACGTAAAATTTGGAGGGACAACAGAAGTTCACGGTACAGATAGAGAAAAAATCAGAGAAATAGAAAAAAGAGCTCAAGCTGCAGATTTAAAATTGATTCCTGCAGTGATAAAACATTTAGGTACAGAAAAATGCTTTGACATTATAAAAAACATGAGAGATTATATTGGGCAAAAGGTGGAGATTAAAACAGAGACACCTGTTGCTGAGATAATTGTAGAAAATGGCAAGGCAAAAGGGGTAGTTACAGAAAAAGGAGAAAAATATTACGGGGAATATATAGTTGTTGTACCTGGAAGAGAAGGTGCTGAATGGTTCAAAAGAGAAGCTGACAGAATCGGATTGGAAACAAAAAATAACGCTGTTGATATAGGAGTGAGAGTAGAAATTCCTGCTGTTGTCATGGAAGATATAACAAAGGAAATATACGAATCGAAATTTATATATTATTCTAAGTCTTTTGATGACAGGGTAAGGACTTTTTGTATGAATCCTTATGGTAAAGTTGTGATAGAAAATAATAATGGAATTAAAACAGTAAATGGACATAGCTACAAAGATATAAAAACAGACAATACAAATTTTGCAATACTTGTTAGCAAAGAATTTACCCATCCTTTTAATAGACCCATAGAATATGGTCGTTATATAGCAGAACTTGCCAATATGTTAGGAGATGGAGTGATTGTGCAAAGATTAGGGGACTTACTAGCGGGAAGGCGTTCTACTCCAGAAAGGATTAAGAGAGGCCTTGTGGAACCAACTTTAAAAGATGCAACGCCAGGAGATTTAAGCTTGGTGTTACCTTATAGATTTTTGCAGTCAATTATTGAGATGTTGCAAGCTTTGGACAAAGTATCTCCAGGGGTATATTCTAAACATACACTTTTATACGGTGTTGAGGTAAAGTTTTATTCCTCACGAGTAAAGCTTACTGACAAATTTGAAACGCAAATTCAAAATCTATTTGCGGCGGGAGATGGAGCAGGCATTACACGGGGACTGGCACAAGCCTCTGTATCTGGCGTTGTAGTTGCAAGAGAAATATTGGAAAGAGTTAAATAAGGAAGGAGAATAATTATGTCAACATTAGTTATAGTTGGTACCCAATGGGGAGATGAAGGGAAAGGGAAAATTACTGATTATCTTGCGGAAAAGGCAGATGTAGTCGTAAGATACCAAGGAGGGAACAACGCAGGGCATACTGTTGAAAAAGAAGGTGTCCAGTATAAACTTCATTTAATTCCTTCTGGAATATTGTACTCCGAAAAAATTTGCATAATAGGTAATGGGGTAGTGGTTGACCCTGCTTCTTTGATTGAGGAAATAGAAAATTTACAAAAACAAGGAATTAGCGTGGATAATTTAAAGATAAGCGATAGAGCCCATATCGTTTTTCCTTATCACATAAAGCAAGATGAACTTGAAGAGATTTCAAAAGGGAAAAACGACTTAGGGACAACAAAAAGAGGAATTGGTCCTTGTTACATGGATAAGTCAGAAAGAATAGGGATAAGGGTTTGTGACCTTCTAAAACCCAAAGTTTTTGAAGAAAAACTTAGAAGAAATGTGGAAAAGAAAAACAAACTTTTTAAGGAGCTATATGGAGCAGAAGGATTTGACTTTGAAGAAATGTACCAAAAATACTTGGAGTATGCTGAAAAAATAAAACCCTTTGTTACTGATACAACAGTGCTTTTATACGATTTAATTAAAAGTGGCAAAAAAGTTTTATTTGAAGGAGCACAGGGGACACTTCTTGATTTAGATTTGGGTACCTATCCTTATGTTACTGCTTCCCATCCTATAGCAGGCGGTGTTACAGTGGGGGCTGGCATAGGACCCACGATGATTGATGAAGTTATGGGAGTTGTGAAGGCGTATACTACGAGGGTTGGAAAAGGCCCATTTCCTACAGAGCTTTTTGATGAAAATGGTGAATTTTTAAGAGAAAAAGGCCATGAATACGGTACTACAACGGGAAGAGCCAGAAGATGTGGCTGGCTAGATGCTGTGATTCTTAAATACTCTGTAAGAGTATCCGGCATAACACATTTTGCTTTGACAAAACTTGATACCCTGACAGGGCTTAAAAAAATAAAAATTTGTACAGGATATAAATTTAATGGCAGAATAATAACAGATTTTCCCGCAAGTCTTGAGGATTTGGCTCAATGTGAACCTGTATATGAAGAATTTGACGGGTGGGAAGAAGATATACAAGGAGCAAAAACTTTTGACGACTTACCTTATAATGCTCAAAAATATATAAGAAGAATTGAAGAATTGATAGGCATTAAAGCAGCAATAATATCTGTAGGACCAGAAAGAAATCAGACTATTGTTTTAAGGGATTTTTGATGAAGTTTCATCAAAATCCCTTTTTGTTTGTTGACTGTAACAACCTTAAATGGTATATTTTAAATATAAAGGTTTAACTAAAAGGGGGATTGCAAATTGTTTGAGTTTAAAAAGCCTACTGCTAAGGAATATTTGGGGGCATACATAATTCAAGCTTTTGAGGTTTCGCCCGACGATTCTAAGCTTGTAATGAGTGCCAATTTAAACGGTGCTTTTAATTTGTGGGCTATTGACCTTGAAACTTCCTATTATCCGTATCCATTAACGAGCATCGGGCAAAGCACTTCCTTTATTAAATTTGACCCAAAAGGGAGATATATACTTGCGGGATTTGATAAAGATGGGGATGAAAACTACAAAATATACGCATTGCCTTTAATAGGGGGAGAACTTACGCCTTTGTTTGAGGAATCTAAAGATCAGGACAAATACTATTTTTCACATTTAAATGAAAAAGGAAAACTTTTGTATTACGTTTCAAGCAAGGAAAATCCTACTTATTTGAATGGATATGTATACGATATTGAAAAAAAGCAAGAAAGAAGATTGTACGAAGGATCAGAAGGGGCTACATACCTTGCTGCAGTGTCTGACGACGACACCCGATTTGTGATAATAAAAGGTTTTGCCAACACCTATGCTGTAGCAATGGTGATGACTGAGACAGAAACTTTGCCACTTGTTCCTGATCCACAAAAAATTCACATAACCAGAAGTCCTCTTTTTGTAGACAAGGACACAATATATTTTTTGACAGACTATGAGTCTGATTTTACATATCTTGCGATGTTTTCAATAAAAGACAAAGCTTTTCGCAAAATTTTAGAAATACCCGATGTCTCTTTTGTGGAAGCAAAGTTTCACAGAGAAAGTAGCAGTATCATACTTCAAGCAGAAAAAGGTGTTGAAGACCTTTTGTATCGCTTTTATTTAGATGACCAAAGGTTAGAAAAAGTACCCTTGCCAGTTTCGGTAATAGACCAATTGGAGGTTTCTAAAAAAGGCACGATATACGTATTAGGCCGAAGTGCCACAACCATTCACAACATATACAGACTGGTAGAAGGTAGAGAGTGGGAACCTATTACCCAAAATAGGTTGCCCGGTATCCCAAAAGAATTATTGGTGGAGCCAGAAGTTTTAGAATATACAAGTTTTGATGGCAAAAGGATACAGGCATTGTTTTTTAAACCTCTAGCTGATATAGACAATGGATACACAGTTCTTTGGCCACATGGTGGACCGCAAGCTGCTGAAAGAAAGTTTTTCCGCCCATTTTTCCAACTCTTATTAGCTTATGGGTATCGCATATTTGCTCCAAATTTCAGAGGGAGCACAGGATATGGTAAAACCTTTACTCAACTAGTAGAAAGAGATTGGGGAGAAGGACCACGAAAGGATATAATTGCAGGGATAGATTGGCTTATTGAGACAGGGAAAATTGACAAAGATAAAATATTTGTAGTTGGGGGAAGTTATGGAGGGTATATGACCCTTCTGTTACACGGAAGGCATGCAGACAAATTTAAAGCCTTTGTTGACATTTTTGGAGTCAGCAATTTAATTACCTTCGCAGAATCTGTGCCACCCCATTGGAAGCCTATGATGGAAAGATGGTTGGGAGACCCTGTAAAAGACAAAGAACGTTTAATTAAAGATTCCCCCATCACTTATTTAGAAAACATGACAAAACCTATGTTAGTGGTGCAGGGGGCTAATGACCCTCGTGTAGTGAAAGCAGAGTCAGACCAAATTGTAGAAGCTTTAAGGTCAAAGGGTAGGGATGTAGAGTACATTGTACTACCAGATGAAGGCCATGGCTTTTCCAAAAAAGCTAATGAAATAAAGGTGTACACAGCTATTTTGGATTTTCTCGATCGCCATAAGTAAAGGGCAAAAAAATTTTTTAAAAAGCTTGACATATACTGTTGCTCTAAGTATAATATATAAATGTCAGGACAATTGGATAGCTAATAAAGGTGCTGGCGTAGCTCAATAGGCAGAGCAGCTGACTTGTAATCAGCAGGTTGAAGGTTCAAGTCCTTTCGCCAGCTCCATTTTTTTGTCAAAAGTCAAGGTTTTTAAGTACCTTGCTTTTTTATTTTAGTGTTGGTGACAACAAAATGACAACATCTGATCTTTTCGATCTGTGAAGAGCTTATTTGGTTTTTCAGCTGCTTCTCTTTGTATTTGATTTAGTATCATTTTCGGTGTTTTGGTATCTGGTGCTTCAAATATAGCTCTTACCTTCCATGTATTTTATCTTGACACTATCGGTTTGATGCTTAATAATACTAAAGGTAAATCAATTGTGGTAAGTCTTGTCACCCATAGGCACTAAAATAATTGATAGTACCAATGCTAGTGATAGGAACAGACTAAGTATTCGCTTGTTTCTAAAATTCATTCGATGGAGTAGTAACCGATGGCCTTAAACCTTAACTGGAAATTTTATATACAATGATATTATACGAGAGGTGATAATAATGCCTAAAAAAAATGAAATTTGTGTTATAGATAGATTTGAAGGAGATTGGGCGGTCATAGAATGGAAAGATAAGATTTTTAATTTCCCTCGGGAATTACTTCCTAAGGAGGTAAATGAAGGAGACGTACTGATATTTAATGTGGATGTAGATAAAAGCGAAACAGAAAAGCGCAAAAAGGCTATTGAAGATTTGGCGAAGGACCTATTTAAAGATGAATAAAGATGGATAAATGTTAAAAAGGTGCATAATTTGAAGGAGAGGTTTTAGCTATGTACAAGAAGAGATTACTGTTGCCCTTTATATTAATACTATTTGCATTTATATTGACAAATTATACAATATTTGACAATACCCTTACTCATGAAGTTCAACAGGTTTTACAGGATGAAGGAATAAAAAAACAGCACGAAGCAGTTAAAAAATCCGCAACAGACAGTTTAACAGTAAATTATATAGACGTAGGACAAGGAGACAGTATATTTATACAAACTCCATCAGGCAAGACGATGTTAATAGATGCAGGAACACCTGAAATGGGTAGCAAAGTTATAAAGTACATAAAAAGCCAGGGAATTAATAAAATTGACGTACTTATAGGTACCCATCCTCATAATGACCACATAGGAGGTATAGTGGAGATTATAAAAACCTTCAAAATAGGAAAGTTTTATATGCCTAAAGTAACCACTACAACGAGGACATTTGAAGAAGTTCTAAAGGCAGCAAAATCAAAAGGACTTTCGATAAACGTTGCAAAAACAGGAGTAGTAATTGACCTTGGAGATGGTATAATTGCAAAAATGCTTGCGCCAAATAGTTCCCATTACGAGGACTTAAATAATTATAGTGCGGTAATAAAAATTACGTATGGTAATACATCTTTTTTGTTTACAGGAGATGCTAGTGAACAATCTGAAAAGGAAATGCTAAGTAAAGGATATAATTTAAAAGCCGACGTCTTAAAAATTGGACATCATGGCAGTTCTTCATCTTCTACTTGGGCATTTTTAAAGGCAGTACATCCTAAATATGCTGTTATATCTTGCGGTAAATACAATGACTATGGTCATCCCCACAAAGAAACAATGAAAAAGCTTAGGTCATTAGGAATAATAGTATATAGAACAGATGAATGTGGGACTGTAATTGCAGTAAGTGATGGCAAAACTATAAATTTTAATGTAGAACCAGGTGATAATTTGTCGGGAAGTGAGATTAAAAGATAATTTACTTTAATACTTTGCATTTATAAAGTGATATGATATAATAAAAGCATTGAAATCAGTTGAAATAAATTTTTAGGAGGATTATTATGGCTACAGTAAAACCCTTTAAGGCAATAAGGCCTGTACCAGGATTGGCAGATAAAATAGCGTCCTTGCCTTATGACGTCGTAAATACCGAAGAAGCGAGGAATTTGGCGAAAGATAATCCTTATTCATTTCTTCATGTGGATAGAGCAGAAATAGATTTAGCTCCATCTATAAATCCTTACGATGAAATAGTTTATGAAAAAGCGAGAGAAAATTTTGACAGAATGCTTAAAAAAGGACTGTTAATAAAAGATAATGAGGAGAACTGTTACATCTATAGAGAAATAATGAACGGCAGGAGTCAAGTGGGATTGGTAGCGACTGTTTCGATTGATGAGTATTTAGAAGGAATAATTAAAAAGCATGAGCTTACTCTGCCGGAGAAAGAACAGGATAGAATAAATCACATGGATTACTGTGATGCTCACACAAGTCCAGTTTTTTTAACGTACAAAGCCAATCAAGAGCTTAAAAAGTTGTTAAATAGCTGGATGGAGAGCAAAAATCCTATATATGATTTTACATCAGAGGATGAAATAAGACATACAGTATGGATTATAGATGACAAATCCTTAATAAATAAAATTACTTCTGTTTTTAAGGTAATAGACTATCTTTACATTGCAGATGGACATCATCGGGCTGCTGCTTCTGTAAAAGTAGGCTTAAAGAGGCGAGAACAAAATCCTGATTATAAAGGAGATGAGGAGTTTAACTATTTTTTAGCAGTGTTAGTGCCCCATGATGAAGCTTATATCATGCCTTATAATAGGGTGGTAAAAGATTTAAACGGCTATTCTGAAAGTGAATTTATTGAGAAGATAAAAGAGAAATTTGAAGTAGAGAAATGTAATGAAGGCCAGCCTTTCAATCCTTCGCAAAAGCACACTTTTGGCATGTATCTATCAGGGAAGTGGTACAAACTTACTGCCAAAGAAGGTACTTTTAACCCATCGGATCCGATAGAAAGTTTGGATGTGTCCATCTTACAAAAAAATCTGTTAGATCCTATTTTGGGGATAAAAGATCCGAGAACTGATAAAAGGATTGATTTTGTAGGAGGAATTAGAGGCTTAGAAGAATTAGAAAGAAGAGTTAAGGAAGACATGAAAGTGGCTTTTTCTATGCATCCGACAACAGTTGAAGATTTAATTGCTGTTGCCGATGCGAGAATGATAATGCCTCCTAAGTCTACCTGGTTTGAGCCTAAACTAAGAAGCGGATTATTTATTCATGAATTGAGATAAAAGCACCTTTTCTTTTTTAAGGTGCTTTTTATTTTTTAAGTGAAAAAGTTCTATTATTTAAAAATTTGTACTAATATATATTGAAGGATAATTTAGGGGAGCTGGTTATATGAAAATAAAACAAAAAGCACTACTAGGTTTAGTTATAATTGTAATTATCGGCTTAGTGCTTTATCTTTTGCCTGAAGAGACTCAACTTACATCTTACACAATTGAAGCAAAATATGATGACCAAAATAAAATAATTTACGCTACTCAAACAGTAAAATACATAAATACCAATGATATCCCCTTAAAAGAAATATACTTTCATCTATATCCAAATGCTTTCAAGACACAAGAGAATTTGCCTTTTACGAAGGAAGAACTCCCTTTTGCCTATCCTAATGGTTTTCAGCCGGGATTTATAGAGATTGAAAAAGTTACTTTTGATAAAGACATTCCAGCTACTTACGAATTGGAAGAACCTAATGAGGAAATTTTAAAAATAAATTTGCCTAAAGAATTAAAAAAAGGAGAAACAATAGAAATCAATATGACCTACAAAGTACAAATTCCACCTTGTAGAAGTAGATTTGGCTATGGGAACAATACTGTACAGATAGGAAATTGGTATCCTATACTCTCTGTATATGATAAAAATGGCTGGAATAATGACCCCTACTACATTTTTGGAGATCCTTTTTATAGTGATATAGCAAATTACAAAGTGAAATTGTCAGTACCTAAAAAAATGATAGTTGCCTCTACTGGAGAGATAAAACAAGAGAAAAACTATGGAGATTCCAAAGAATTAGTTATTGAAGCACAAAAAGTAAGAGATTTTGCTATGGTTTTAAGCACGAAATTTAAGATAGCAGAGCAGCAGGTAGATGGCATAAAAGTTAAATCCTATTATTTTACAGAAGGGTATGGGGATAAAGCTCTTAAATTTGCTGTAGATGCAATTAAGTTTTACAATGATTATATTGGCAAGTATCCTTATAAACAATATTCTGTTGTACAGACTGATTTTTACATGGGAGGCATGGAATATCCTAATCTTGTAATGATATCAAAGGATTTGTATACAAAAGCTAATTTGTTTCATTTAGAATATGTAATTGCTCACGAGACTGCTCATCAGTGGTGGTATGGTGTTGTGGGGAATAATCAAATAAAAGAATCTTGGCTGGATGAGGGATTGACGGAGTACACTACAATTATGTATATAGAAAGGTATTATGGTAAGGCAACAGCTGATGAGATTTATAGACTTGTTATAGAGGGAGAATTTAATAAATTTCTAAATACCAATTCAGATATTTCGTTAGCTAAGACTTTGGCAGATTTTAAAGAGTGGAAGGAGTACACTAATATAGCTTATAACAAAGGAGCAATGGTTTTTTATAATCTGAGGAATCTGATAGGTGACGAAGAATTCAAAAAGGTGCTTCAAAATTATTATGATAAATACAAATATAAAATTGCCACTACGCAAGACCTAATTGACGTAGTGGACAGTGTTACAGGCAAAGATACAGGTGGATTTTTCCAAGAGTGGTTTTATTAAATTATCATTTTTCGCTTTAGCCTTATATCTTCACCGTAGAAATTGAGCAATTTAAAATGGCCAAATATTCGTGAATAAATTCTTTCAGGATAAATTGCCATTATTTCTGATAAAAGTAAATTTGTAGAAATAATAAATTTTTTGCCAAGTAACAATCTTGTATTTAAAATATTAAAAAATTCCTGCAAACTAAAAGCAGTTATAGATTCTGTTCCCAAATCGTCGATTATAAGGAGGTCACATTCTTTTAATAATTCCAAATATTCATTATAGCTACTGCTATCAGCATTAAGCTTGTTTATTCTCAAACCTTCAATTAAATCTGGTGCTGTGCGATATATCACACTTTTACCTCTATCTAATAATTCCTTTGCTATACAATTAGCAAGAAAGGTTTTACCAAGACCTGAGTCACCATAGAAAAAAAGGCTTTCAGCGGTAGTATCAAAATTTTTTATAAAATTAAGAGAAAACTCTACAATATTTTTCATGTTGCTTCTTGGGGAAGGCTTATCACCATAGGGTTTGTCTGAATAATATTCGAAATTAAAATTAGAGAAATTTTCTTTTTTAAGTATTTCGGCTATACTTGATTGTTTATAATAAATATTTATAAGTTTTTGGTCAAAACATTTACATCGCTTTCTATTTACATATCCTGTATCTTTGCATATGTTGCATTCGTATTTAGGTTCTAGATAATCTTCAGGGTATCCATTAGATTCTAAGAGATAAGCCTTCTTCTTTTTTAAATTATTTAACCTCTCTTTTAAAAGATTTAAAAGTTCTCTTCCATTTTCAGGTTCTTTAAAAATTGATTGAGTTATTTCGATTCCTACCTTCTTAATCTCTTCGTCAATTTTTTCAAGTTCAGGAATTTCTTTATAAAGTTTGTTTTTACGATTGAGGGCATCTTTTAAAGCCTTATCTCTTTTCATTTCATATTCTTTAAGGATTTCATGGATGATGTTTTCATTCATTTAATTCACCCCTTGAATGGGCTAAAAGCTTTTTCTCCAAATCTTCTATGTCGTAACTTCTCTGAGAGTAGCTGTTGAAGTAGTTTTTAGGAGCTTTAAAACCTGAGGTAACAGGAGTTTTTTTCTTTGTAGAGGACTTTTTATTTTCTAAATCTTCTACTGTTCTTATACCTTCATTAAACCAGTTGATCAATATTTTATTTATATAAGGGAAACTGGGTTCATTCAATTTAAGAGTACATTCGTTGCAAGCTTTTATTATCACATCTACATCAAAACCTAAATCGTCCATCCAGCGGTCCATCATCTCTTTGTGGGATTCCATTAATTCATCCTCTTTAAGACCCAAAGCATTTAAAATCCTTCTATAATTTTGCCATCTTTTGTTTTCTGCTTTTAAGTATTCTTCTACATCTAATGCGGTTTTAAGACCTGCGTCATGCCAGGCTATTGCTACCTTTTCCATATATCTTAAAGAAGTTTTGTTTTTAGAAGCGCAATAACTTACTAACATCGTTATTATTTCCAAGGAAAAGCCGTATTCATCTATCCAGCTTAAATATGTTTCCATTTCTGTAGAGGTTAAAGGCCTTCCCAAAGTCAATTCAATTGCTTCAAACATTTGTTTTACTTGAGGGTCCTGTAAGGACACGCTGTGATTTAAGGTTGGTTGTGGGATAACTGGGAGATATTCAACTGTGTATTCACCATCTATGTATTTTAATTTAACTAGGCCTGATTTTTCCCAATACTTCAAAGCTCTGTCAATTTCTATATCTGACATAAATAATTTATCTGCCAGAGTTTTTAAAGATATTTCGTTGCCATAATAGCAATATTTCAATCCCAAAATATATACTTTGACATATTCGCCTGGGGCATCCAACATGAAATGATTTATAAAATAATTGCTGATGGGAGTACTTCCCCAATCGTCATTTTCGTTTAAAAATCTAAAAACGCTCATCCTCCCCACCTCGAATATATTATAACACAGCGAAATAGCCTCTTCAATTGAAAAGAATTTAACATAATTATCGGAATATTTGAGTATATTGTTAAATTAAATAAGTATATATAGGAATATTAGTTTGAAGTATAACATACAATATAGAAAGATGCTAAAAATTTCATTAATTAAAATTTGGTTTTACAAAAAAGTATGGTATAATTAAAAAAGATTAACAGAAGAAAGGAGAATACTATGGGGAAGGTGGGGGATAAAAGCTATAAGTTTTTTCTTGGTTTATTAAAGACTTACAAGAACAATATTATAGCTTTTGTGGTAGCACTGTCCATAGGTCTTTCTTTTATTGTATATGAAGAAGGATTTGCCTACAAGATAACAGTAGATGGTGAAACTATTGGAATTACCAAGAATATAGATGAGGTAAAAAGTTTTATAGAAGAATTACATAAAAAAGAAAAGCAAAAGACAGGAACGGATATAGTTTTAAATCAGCAAATAAAATTTGAAAGGGTAAGAGTATCAAATAAAGAGTTGACAGATGTACATAAAATTTATGCTAATTTGGAAAATGCTATGAGTTTTAGCTGCAAAGCTGCTGCCATAATAGTAGATGGCAAGTTTGTGACTGCGTTAAAAAATGAAGAAGAGGCAAATAAGGTTCTTGAAATGTTAAAGAATAAATACGCAAGGGATTCTGATAGAACATATTTTAAAGAGGATGTCAAAATTGAAGAAAAGTACATACCTCCAAAATATTTAGTAAGCTTTGAGGAAGCGTTAAAAATATTGCAACAACCTGTAAAAAAAGCTGTTACATACACTGTAAAAGAAAACGATAGTTTGTGGTCTATTGCAAGAGCTCACGACATGTACATTGATGATATTTTAAAATTAAATCCTGGCCTTACAGAAAATTTAAAACCAGGACAAGTAATATATTTATCTTCTGCTGTACCTAATGTCACGGTTGTTACTGAAAAGAGAATAGTTTACAAAGAGAAAATACCTTTTGAGACAAAGCTTACTAAAGATGACAAATTGTATACCAATCAGTCTAAAGTGTTAGTAGAAGGTAAAAAAGGCTTGAAAGAGGTAACTGCTGTTGTTGTAAGTTACAATGGCGTTGAGGTTTCAAAAGAGGTAAAGAGTGAAAATATACTTGAAAAGCCTATCAACAAAATAGTTGCAGTAGGTTCCAGAAGAATATCTTATGTTGCTACAGGGTCTTTTAATTATCCTGCGAGAGGTACAATAACCTCAAGATTTGGACAAAGGTGGGGAAGGTTTCACACAGGAGTTGATATAGCGGCACCACAAGGTTCGCCTATTTATGCTGCGGATGGAGGTACTGTTATATTTTCAGGTTGGGAGAGTGGATATGGCTATTTAGTCAAAATTGACCATCACAATGGTTATGTTACTTATTACGGACATGCTAGTAAGCTCCTTGTTAAGAAAGGCGATAAAGTGGCGAAAGGACAAAAAATTGCTTTGGTAGGTTCGACAGGTCGTGCTACAGGTCCCCATTTACATTTTGAGGTTAGGAAAAATGGAGTGCCTATTGATCCTATGCCCTTTTTAAATAGAAGATAATTTCGGTAAAAAGCCCAGAATGGGCTTTTTAATTTTTATGGGATTGATATAAAAAAAGATAAGTGTTATAATACTGTTGTTGTTTGCTTTACATAAACCTGTATCACTTCATACATATTGAATCACTAACATATACATACATAAAGAATTTTTTGAATATGTGTGAGGTGATACATTATGAAAAGGAAATTATTTATTTTTATTTTTGTTATTATTTTATTTGTTGGGTTTTATTTTAGTAATAAAATTGAGACAGTGTCTTATACTTTTATAAAAAGTGCAAAAGAGAACATTTTAAAAAATAATGTAAGTAGTTATAAAACCGCTGAGAGTGAGCATTTTATATTAAAATATAGTCCTGAAGACCAAAAATATGTTTCTCTTGTTTTGAAAATTGCAGAAAAACATTATAAAGGAGTAACCAAGGATTTAGGTTATGAACCTAAAAATAAAAGCCTTATTATAATGTATCACGACCCCGAAAAAATGAATAAAGATTTTTCACTTGCTAAAGGAGAAAGCGCAATGGGACTTTATTTAAATGGAGTTATAAGTATACAATCTCCTGAATTATGGATTAGTCCTGGACAAGATTTAGAAAAAGTTTTTGAACACGATGGGCCCATTGTTCATGAGTTTACGCATCTAATTGTAGACAATGTAGCAAAAGGCAATTATCCTGTATGGTTTACTGAAGGAATAGCTCTTCTTGAGGAATATAGAGAAAATGGGTTTATATGGGGAGAAGGTATTGAAGAGGATAAACCTTATTCTTTAGAAGAGCTGACTTATAAGTTTAATCAGTTAGATGAGGTTTTGGCCTATAAAAGATCTTTTGAAATAGTAAAAGCTATTTCTGATAAATATGGAATGCAAAGTATAAGAGATATTTTGAAATACTTGGGTAATGGATTAAGCCTTGAAAATAGTTTCTACAAAGTTACAGGTGAAGATTTGAATCATTTTGTGAATTCATTACAGTAAATCGGGGGAAGGTATATAATACCATCTCCTTTTCTTTCTTTTTAATTGCAAAATACTTGTAAAATATTTTAAATTGTATTAAAGTATATATTGTGATGATATTTGATTTATTTTAATTTAATTTGATTTGAAGGGAAGATTAAAAGTGGAAAAGTTTGTAATTAAAGGAGGAAAGCCTCTTAGAGGAAGTGTACAGATAAGTGGTGCCAAAAATTCTGCTGTTGCAATTCTTCCCGCCGCACTATTGGCTGATACTCCGAGTGTGATAGATAATTTACCTGATATAAAAGATATAGAATTATTAGCCCAGATGATACGCCATCTGGGAGGAAAAGTAGAAAAGAAAAAACACGAAGTAGTAATTGACCCCATAGGCTTAAATTCCTTTTACCCTCCTCGGGATTTGGCGAGCCAAATGAGGGCTTCTTATTATCTTATCGGAGCACTTTTAAGTAAGTTTAATGAAGCAGTAATTGCGATGCCTGGGGGATGTAATATTGGCGTAAGACCTATTGACCAGCATATCAAGGGTTTTGAAGCTTTAGGGGCAAAAACTACCATAGAGCATGGACTTATAAGGATTAAAGCTGATAAGTTGGTAGGGAATCATATATATTTTGATGTAGTAAGCGTAGGTGCTACTATAAATTTGATGTTGGCATCGGTTAAAGCCGAAGGGGTAACAATATTAGAAAACTGTGCAAAAGAGCCCCATGTAGTTGATGTAGCAAACTTTTTAAATGCCATGGGAGCGAATATTAAAGGTGCTGGTACAGATACTATAAAGATAACAGGGGTAGACAAGCTTCACGGATGTCACTATACTATTATTCCTGACCAAATAGAAGCAGGAACTTACATGGTGGCAGCTGCCGCAACAAAAGGTGATGTGTATATAAAAGGAATAATTCCAAATCACTTAGAAGCAATTATTGCAAAACTTGTAGAAATGGGTGTCATTGTTGAGGAATACGATGATGTGATAAGAGTAAGAAGAGAAGGGCCTTTGAAACATGTTGATATAAGGACTTTACCTTATCCTGGTTTTCCAACAGATATGCAACAGCCCTTTGCGGTGCTTTTGGCTTTGGCTGATGGTATAAGTGTCATTACTGAAAATATATATGAAAATAGATTTAAATATTTAAATGAGTTAGAGAAAATGGGAGCGAAAGTAAGAATAGAAGGAAGAAATGCAATATTTGAAGGTGTAGAGAAGTTGACAGGTGCACCTCTTTACGCGACAGACTTAAGAGCAGGCGCAGCGATGGTTATAGCAGGGCTTACTGCTGAGGGTACGACGGAGGTTATGGAGGTTTATCATATAGATAGGGGTTATGAAGCGATGGAAGTAAAGCTTCAACAATTAGGTGCTGATATAGTAAGGGTAAAAGAGTAAAAAGCTATAAAATTTTGCGTATAATGTGCTGCATAATATCTCATCCTATTTAGTGAGGTGATATTATGCAGCGTCAATTAAAGAGTTTTTTTGCTGTTGCAATTATAACTACTTTGGTTAGCTCTTTGGTATTTGTATATATTGCACCAAAGTATTTATGGGGTAAAGTTATTCCTATACCTTATCCTCCTTCTTCAGGAATAAGAACAGAAATAGTGATACCAACAAAAGAATCTCCTACAATAGCGGAAGTAGTGGCAAAAAAAGACACTCCTGCTGTTGTGGGAATTACTACTGTAGAATTTCAAAGAGAATATTATTTTATAGAAAAAGCTGTAGAAGGTGTAGGTTCAGGTTTTATTGTTAATCCAAATGGCTATATTATAACAAACAATCATGTTGCTAATGAAAAATCCAAAAATATAAAGGTATATTTAAGCAATGGTAGTATATTACCAGGCAAAGTTTTGTGGACTGACCCTGTTTTAGACCTTTCTATATTAAAAATTGAAGCAAAAGATTTGCCAGTTATACCTTTGGGAGATTCTGACAAGATATCGGTAGGGCAAACTGCAATAGCAATTGGAAATCCTTTAGGTCTTAGGTTTCAAAGGACGGTTACTTCTGGAATAATAAGTGCTTTAAATAGAAGTCTTCCTATTACTGAGGATGGAAAACCGCGAATCATGGAAGACTTGATACAGACAGATGCTTCTATAAATCCAGGAAATAGCGGAGGACCTTTAGTGGATTCTCGAGGCTACGCAATTGGAATAAATACTGCGAAGGTGACAACCGCTGAAGGATTGGGCTTTGCTATACCTATAAATATTGTAAAGCCTATACTTAAGAAAGTGATAGAAACTGGTACATTTAAAGCACCTTATATTGGCATAGTTGCCTATGATAAAGAAATTGCCAGCTACATTTCCGCAGATGTTTACATATATGAGGGGATATATGTGGCAGATATTGACCCTAAAGGTCCTGCTTATAAAGCTGGCATTAGAAAAGGTGATATTATTTTGCAGGTAGACGGAAAACCTGTAAATACTATGACAAGTTTAAAATGTATTATTTATGAAAAAAATCCAGGAGACAAAATAAAAGTCAAGTACAAAACCGTAACAGGAAAGACAGGATATACTACTATAACTCTCGGGGAATAGGAGAGGTTTTATGTTTGTTGTGTGTGAAAAGCATTTAGAAGATGCCATCGAAGAGTTTGTTGAAGTGTACGAGCAGCCACCGGATATTTACAAATTAGATGAAGTTTCTTTTACTGATTGGCTAGTACCTCATAAATGTGATTTTTGTGATGATGTGCCTAAATATCTTGTAGTTTAAAAATGAGGGACTTAATAATGAAAATACATATAATAGCTGTTGGAAAAATAAAGGAGAACCATATAAATAATGGGATAAATTTTTATTTAAAAAAATTGCGACCTTATTGTGAAATAGAAATTAGAGAAGTAGAGGAAGAAAAAGCTCCTCAAAATTTAAGTGAAAAAGAAAAAGAGGAGATTTTGCGTAAAGAAGGAGAGAGAATTCTTTCTAAAATAAAAAAAGGAAGCTTTGTTGTTTCTCTTGCTATAGAAGGAAAAGAAATAGACTCATATAAATTTTCCCAATTTATAAAGGCTACTTTTCAATCTGGTTATAGAGAAATGACCTTTGTAATAGGTGGCTCGTTGGGATTGTGGGAAAATATAAAGAAACAATCTCACTTAAATCTTTCTTTTTCTAAAATGACATTTCCTCATCAATTGATGCGGCTCATACTTTTAGAACAGCTTTATTTAGCATTTGATGGTAAAAATCACTTGTGATAAGGTTCATTGTTTAAAATTTTATAAGCGCGATACAACTGTTCAAAAAGAATAGTAGATGCAAGGCCTAAACTCATTTCCATAGGACTTATGCTAATGCTTTCATTTAAGGGAATTTCCTCATTTCCTATGACTATTAATATATCTGTCTTTGCTGAAAGTTCAAGCTCTTTTATTTTTTCTGCTAATTCTTCAGAAGACAGCGATTTTCCTGAAGGTAATATTCCGATTTTATAATATTTGTCTATTTGTTGCTTGGGCAACTGTTGAGGATTTTTGTAGTTTGTAAAGGAAATATTACAAAAGCGGTTTAACCTCTTTTGATATTCTTTTATTGCATCAGAATAAAACTTTTCTATTTTATTACCTGTAGCATAGACTTTATAATTCATCCTATCACTTCTCTTTGTATTTTGTTGATAGTCAATATTATAAAGTGATAAAATTATATTGTCAAAAATATTTGAAAATATGCTTTTCATTTGATACAATATACAAAAATAAAAGCAATGGAGGTATTATCGTGTCTGTACTTGATGTTTTACAAGAAAGAGGATATATTCAGCAAATGACTCATGAAGAGGAAATAAGAGAGCTTTTAGAGAAGGAAAAAATCACATTTTACATAGGTTTTGACCCTACTGCAGACAGTTTGCATGTAGGACATTTTCTTCAAATTATGGTAATGTCTCACATGCAAAAAGCAGGCCACAGGCCTATTGTGTTAATAGGCGGCGGCACAGCCATGGTAGGAGACCCAAGCGGCAGGACTGATATGAGGAAGATATTAACTAGAGAGGAAATAAATAGAAATGCTGAAGCTTTTAAAAAGCAAATGCAAAGGCTTATCGATTTCTCTGATGGCAAAGCCATCATGGCCAATAATGCTGATTGGCTTTTAAACTTAAATTATATTGAATTTTTGCGAGATATAGGGGTTCACTTCTCTGTAAATAGAATGCTTACAGCAGAATGCTTTAAGTCCCGATTAGAAAGAGGTCTTTCCTTTTTAGAATTTAACTACATGCTGATGCAAGCTTATGATTTTCTTGAATTAAATAAAAGATACAATTGTGTAATGCAAATGGGCGGAGACGATCAATGGTCTAATATTATTGCTGGAATAGAGCTTATACGAAAAAAAGAAGGCAAACAGGCTTATGGCATGACATTTACTTTACTTACCACCAGCGAAGGGAAGAAAATGGGAAAAACAGAAAAAGGAGCAGTGTGGCTTGATCCGAATAAGACTTCTCCTTATGAATTCTATCAATATTGGAGGAATATAGCTGATGCGGATGTGGAAAAGGCTCTGGCACTTCTCACTTTCTTGCCTATGGATGAAGTAAGAAGATTAGGCGCATTGAAAGATAAAGAGATAAACGAGGCGAAAAAAGTATTGGCATATGAGGTTACAAAACTTATACACGGAGAGGAAGAGGCTATAAAAGCTCAAAAGGCGGCAGAGGCTTTATTTGAAAGCGGTGGAGATTTAGATAATGTGCCTTCTGTTACTGTCTCTTCTGATGTTTTAGGTAAAAAAATTTTAGATGTTCTCTTTGAAGCAAAGATAATACCTTCAAAGAGCGAAGGAAGAAGGCTTATTCAACAAGGCGGGCTATATATAAACAATGAAAAAGTTGAAAGTGTTGATGAATATATAAAAGATAATATGATAAAAGATGATAGCATTTTAATAAGAAAAGGCAAAAAAGAGTATCACAGGCTTGTTATTAAAGAATAAAGGGGGAGCTTTTTGTGTCAAGAGAATTTCTCTTGGCACAAATTTTATATGTTCTTGAAAGAGGTGCTAAGATGGTCTTTATCGCAACCGCTTTATATATTGAGGCAAAACCTCTAATTGAATATTTTGACTTAAAAAAAGACGTAGAAAATCGATATTTTCAAGTTTTTAGAAATGAAGAAATAACATTGGTAGTAACAGGAGTGGGCAAAATAAATAGCAGTATAGCTGTTTCTCATGCGGTTACTAAATATTTGTGTGATTCAGAAAGCTTTATAATAAACCTTGGTGTATGTGGTTCGAAAGATATTGATGAAAAGATAGGGAACATATACCTTATTAACAAAATTGTAGACAATGAAACTCAGAAAAATTATATACCTGATATCTTGGTAAACCATCCTTTTGAAGAAAGCGATATAGAGACTTTTAACTATATAGTAAAAGATAAAGGGTTAATGACAGCAAGGCTTTGTGATATGGAAACCAGCGGCTTTTATCAAGCAGCCTCTAAATTTTTTGAGACCCACAGAATTTATATTTTAAAAATTGTCTCTGATAGTACAGATTTCGAGGGGGTGTCTAAAGATAAAATTTATGAGTTAATAAAAAACAAGTTAAAGGAAATAGAGGAATTTATTAAAATATTGAAAAATAGTTTTAAAACTGGAGAAATATTTTCCTTTTATGAAAAAGAAATTATAAATTTTCTTTCACAAAAGCTAAAACTTACCGCCAGTCAAAGGCAAATTTTTTATAAAGCTTGCCTACATTATAAGATTAGAAAAAATGAAGGTATAGATTTTTTAAAAAACTTTTATGATTTACAGGTAAATAATAAAGAAGAAAGGAAGAAGGCCTTTGAAAAAATTCTCTCACATTTACATTGAGAAGGAGGTATTGGACAATCTTACAACGCAAAATATTTTAAAGAAATTTCCTAAAAGTAAAGTAATCCTTATTGACAGGTATAGTGAGGTTTTCAATAGACCTAATCAAAACTACCTTATCCAAAAAGAGAGGCAAAATCTGATATTGGCCAAAAAAAGATATGATTTTATATATAAAGGTTCTAAGCTTTGTGAAGACTTTGGAAATATCAATTTTTACCATACATCAATTATATTCAATTGTGTGTATGATTGTGATTATTGCTATTTACAGGGTATGTACCCTTCAGGACATCTTGTTATTTTTGTGAATATTGAGGACTATTTTAAAGAAGTAGACAAACTGACACAGGATCATAAAGTTTATCTAAGCATATCTTATGAGACAGATTTACTTACTCTAGAATATCTTACAGGTTTTACTAAACAGTGGATCGAATATGCCAAAGGAAATAAAAACCTTGTAATAGAAATACGAACAAAAAGTGCTAATTTTTATTCTGTAGAATTTATCGACATACCCTCTAATGTAATTTTCGCATGGACATTGTTGCCCCAACCGGTCATTGATAAATATGAAAAACTAACACCTTCTCTCAGTAAAAGGATAGAAAGCATAAAAAGAGCGATATCAAAGGGTTTAAAAGTCAGAATTTCTATTGAGCCTGTGATGTATATAGAAGGATTTGAAAAGATATATAAAGGTTTTGTGGAATATGTTTTTTCCAAAATACCTAAAGAAGGCATACAAGATGTCAATATTGGAGCTTTTAGAATGGTAAAGGAGCAAGCTAAAAAAATAGAAAAATTAAAAGAATATTCTCCAATATTTTGCTATGATACGGTTTTGAAAGATGGAATATTTACCTATAAAGAGGCAGAATATTTTGAGGAATTTGTTTATAGAGAAGTAATAAAATATATTGAAAAGGAAAAAGTGTATGTATTAAACAAACTCCCCTCTAACTAAGGGGAGTTTTCATCTGTCATTCTAAAAGCAGGGTGGCTTTTACTCAATTCAATAAGGAGGATTGTTAAAAATATCTTGATTTTTAAAATAGTTTTCCTTATAATATAAATTGCGACCCAATACTTATGGGGGGTAGCCGTAGTTTATAACGGTTTGTAATAAAAAGGAATTGCAATTTTGCTTATATAAATTTTTGATTTTGGATAACATAAATATTTAAAGAGGTGATTTGATGTTAGAGTTTATAAAGGATACTCAGCACTTTGAAGAAGTAAAAAATAAAGAAGAATTTTTTATGCTAATGTTTTATTCTAATTCTTCACAAAAGAGTCTTGAAGCTTTAGAGGTCATGAAGAAATTCAGTGAAGACAATCCTAAAGTGCCCGTTTATGTAGTAAATGCTTCTGAGATAAGAGATATTCATCCACAATATGGAATCAAAGTAGTGCCTTCAGTGATACTTTTCAAGGATAAAGAGCCATGGCAGTTTGTATTTGGACTTCAAAGCAAAGAATATTATGAAAAACTTTTAGTTGTCGCTCCTTCAAAAGCTTCTGATGGGAAAGGTCTAAAGGCTCACAGAGTGACAATTTACACTACTCCCTCTTGTCCCTGGTGTAATGCTACAAAGGCATATTTAAGACAGCATAACATACCTTTTAGAGAGATAGACGTGAGCAAAAATCCAAGTGCGGCAGCAGAATTAGTAAGGCGGAGTGGCCAAAGAGGGGTGCCACAGACGGATATTGATGGTACAATTGTAGTAGGGTTTGATAAAGCTAAGCTTAATAGATTGCTTGGAATTACTGAACAATAAGTTTTTATCCTTGTACCTTTTCTTATAAGTGAGGTATAATAAATAATGTAATAACGGACAGTAAAAAAATAATAAAAGAAAGGGGAAGGATTTATGACAAAAATACAACCTATAAATGGCCATGCACTTATTAAATTGGAAAAAGAGCCTGAAGAGAAAAAGATAGGTGGGGTAATAATTCCCAAGACTGCTGAAGAAAAATTAAATCAAGGAGTAATTGAAGCTCTTGCAGCTGGTGCGTCTGATGAACTTGCTGTAGGGGATAGGGTTATATATAAAGAGTTTTCAGGTACGAAGATAAAACACGAGGGAGAGGAATATCTCATAATTCCAGTAGATGACATACTGGCTAAGTTTGTGGAAGTTGACGAAATATAAGAAGTCGGGGAAATTGAAGTCCCGACTTCTTATATTTTTATAGATAATTATTGACATATGTTTATTAAATGAAAATAATTATCAATTTTGTGCCTTTTTCTATTGATTTGGTTGTTTAAGTGGTGTATAATAGTATTGCTTGAGTATTCCTATTAAAATAGTCGGAATTAAAAAGGAGTTGTAAAAGATGAGGGAAACATTGTTAGAAATAAAGGATTTGCATATAGAAGTTGAGGGCAAATATATCCTTAAAGGGCTTAATTTAACAATAAAAAAAGGAGAAATACATGCAATTATGGGACCCAATGGTGGTGGTAAAAGCACGTTGTGCAATTCCATCATGGGGAATCCTAAATATAAAGTGACTTCAGGGCAGATTTTATTTGAAGGAGAAGATATAACAAATCTAAAAGTTAATGAAAGGGCAAAAAAGGGCATCTTTTTGTCTTTTCAGTACCCTGAAGAAATACCCGGAATAACAGTGGATAATTTTATAAGGACCTCTGTTAATATTGTGACAGGTCAAAATGTGTCGATGCTTCAATTTGCAAAAGAGATGAAAAACACATTAGAGCTTTTAGATATGAATTCCGAGTATAGAAGTAGGTATTTAAATGTCGGTTTTTCTGGAGGTGAAAAGAAAAAAGCTGAGATACTCCAGATGGCTTTTCTAAAACCTAAACTTGTGATGCTGGACGAAATTGATTCCGGTCTTGATATAGATGCCTTAAAAGTTGTAGCAGAAGCGGTCAAAAAGTTAAAGAGTGAAGATATGTCTATTTTAATAGTTACCCACTACAACAGGATATTGGATTACCTTGAGCCAGATGTAATATCTGTTTTAATGGATGGAAAGATTGTAAAAAGCGGTGACAAGGACCTTGCAAAGATTCTTGAAGAAAAGGGTTATGACTTTGTGAGAAATGGCGTGTAACCCATAGGAGGCGAAAAAGATGAAAAAACCAGATATAAAGGAAATAGATTTTAGCATATACGACGTCAAAGACAACGTAAAGTATGAGTATCAGACAGGTAAAGGACTTTCTAAAGAAGTTGTTTTAGAAATATCTGAGCAAAAGAATGAACCTTCTTGGATGAGGGACTTTCGATTAAAAGCCTTGGAGATATATCAAAAAATGCCTATGCCCACATGGGGTGTTGATTTAAGTCAACTTGACATAGATTCTATTATCGCCTATATACGCCCAAGTGCAAAAATGCAAAGGTCGTGGGATGAAGTTCCAGAAGAGATAAGGCGTACTTTTGAAAGGTTGGGGATTCCTGAGGCGGAAAGAAAAGCATTGGCGGGAGTAGGTGCTCAATACGACTCTGAAGTTGTATATCACAATATTAAAGAAAGCCTTACTCAACAAGGTGTCATATTTGAGGACATGGACACTGCAGTAAAAAAATATCCTGACATAATAAAAGAGTACTTTATGACAAAAAACGTGACGCCTTATGACCACAAATTTGCAGCCCTTCACGCTGCAATATGGAGCGGAGGCACATTTGTTTATGTTCCAGAAGGGGTCAAAGTGGAGGTCCCACTTCAGGCTTATTTTAGAATGAATGCACCAGGAAGCGGACAGTTTGAGCACACTCTCATAATTGCTGACAAAGGCAGTGAAGTACATTTTATAGAAGGCTGTTCTGCACCACAGTATTCTGTTTCAAACTTACATGCAGGTTGTGTAGAACTTTTTGTAAATGAAGGGGCTCGCATAATTTATTCTACTATAGAAAACTGGAGTAAAAATACCTATAATCTAAATACAAAAAGGGCAATTGTTGAAAAAGACGGCATCATAGAGTGGATATCCGGCTCTTTTGGAAGCCACAAGACAATGCTTTATCCTGCTTCTATATTAAAAGGAGAAGGAGCAAAGGCGGAATACACCGGTGTGACTTTTGCTGCAAAAGGGCAGCATTTAGATACAGGTTCAAAAATGATACACTTAGCTCCTCATACTTCTTCAAAGGTTTTAGCAAAGAGTATATCAAAAGATGGTGGAATATCAAGCTATAGAGGACTTCTCAAAATAGGACCTAATGCGGAAGGTGCAAAGGCTTCTGTCCAGTGTGAAGGCTTGATGTTGGACGATATTTCAAGGTCTGATACAATGCCAGTAATAGAAATAGAAAATGACAATGTGGACATTGGTCATGAGGCAAAAGTGGGAAGAATAAGCGATGAACAGATATTCTATCTAATGTCCAGAGGTTTAAGCGAAGACGATGCAAGGGCTATGATTGTAAGAGGTTTTGTTGAGCCTATAGCTAAAGCTTTGCCATTGGAATATGCAGTGGAGATGAATAGGCTCATTAAACTTGAGCTGGAAGGCGCAATAGGATAGGAGTGAAAATATGTGGAAGAGAGTTAGTATGGAGGAAATACAACAGCCTTCTTATAAAGAATACACTTCAGCAGTAATAAAAGATTTGTCTCATGATACAGTAAAAATAAAAGAGACAAAGAAATTAGCTGGATTGCCGACAGAGATATTGGCTTTAAGGGATAAAGCTTTTGGCATAGAAGGCAAATTTATAAATATGGTAAAAGATTTTTACAATGCAGGTTTTCACATTGAGATTTCTCAAAACAGTAATGTTGAAAAACCTATAGTGATTGATTATATAACAAATGAACAAAATGACACATTGATTGATTATAACATAATTGAAGCGGAAGCTAATTCGCAAGTTACAATCGTTTTTGACTATAATTCAGGTACAAAAGGCTTTCACAATGGCATAACGCAGGTGATTGCAAAAGAAGGTTCTACTGTAAATATAGTAAAAATACAAAGATTGGGAGACGAATTCAACGACTTTGACAATAACCTTGTAATTGTAGGGAAAAATGCTACGGTCAACTGGTCAAATGTTGTGATAGGCTCGAAAGTAAGCGCTTTTGATGTGGCGGTATATCTTGATGAGGTAGGAGGTACCTTTACTTCCAAATCCATTTTTTTAGGTGTGGATAGTCAAAAATATGACATGGCTTATAATGTATACCACCAAGCTCCTAAAACTACCAGCAGTGTGGACTTAAAAGGAGCCTTAAAAGGAAGTGCAAAGGCTACCTTTATAGGAAATATTGACATTAAAAAAGGTGCAAAAAAGGCAAAAGCTGAAGAAAATGAAACAGTACTTTTATTAGACAAAACTGTAAAATCCGTTGCAATTCCTGCTCTTTACTGCGGAGAAGATGATGTACAGGCAAACCACTCAGCCAGTGCAGGGCAAATAGATGAAGACAAACTCTATTATGTGATGAGCAGAGGCTTTAGTTTAGAAGAGGCAAGGCTTTTAATGGTTCAAGCCATATTAAATCCTGTTATAGACTTGATTCCTTATGACCCTGTAAGAGAAATCATCATAAAGGGTCATATAGGAAGGAGGATTATAAAGTGAAAAATATCGATATTGAAAGAATAAAAAAAGACTTTCCTATATTGAGTGTTAAGCCCCATGGAAAAAGGCTTGTATATCTTGACAATGCCGCTACAACACAAAAGCCAATTGAAGTAATAAAGGCTATGGATAAATATTATGAAGAGCTAAATGCCAATGTGTACAGAAGCCCCCATTATTTAAGTGTACTTTCAACACAAGCCTATGAAGAGGCAAGAGAAAGGGTAAAAAAATTTATAAACGCCAAAAAAGAAGAGTCTATAGTTTTCACAAGAAATACAACAGAGTCTATAAACTTTATAGCCTACACTTGGGGTATGAAGCATATAAACGAAGGAGACGAAATACTACTTACCATAGCTGAACACCACAGTAATATACTCCCATGGCAGATGGTAGCAGAAGCTAAAGGGGCAAAGCTTAAATATGTCTATCTTGATGAAAATTTTAGGCTTTCTATGAAAGATTTCAAAGAAAAAATGTCTGACAAAGTAAAATTAGTTGCTGTGCAACACATGTCGAATGTTTTGGGAATAATAAATCCTGTGGAGGAGATTACACATATTGCCCACAAATACGGGGCAAAAGTGTTAATAGATGGAGCACAAAGTGTACCTCATATGCCTGTTGATGTACAAAAGATAGATTGTGACTTTTTTGCCTTCTCTGGTCACAAGATGTTAGGACCTATGGGGATTGGGGTTTTATATATAAAAGAAGATTTACTTAAAGAGGTACCGCCATTTTTAAGAGGAGGAGAAATGATAGACGAGGTTTACGAGGACCATTCCACATTTGCACCTTCCCCTCTTAAATTTGAAGCAGGTACTCCTAATATAGAGGGAGCGTATGTGCTTATTTCTGCCATAGATTATATAGAAAAAATTGGGCTTACCAATATATATAAACACGAAGGCGAGCTTTTGGAGTATGGTCTTCAAAAAATGAAAGAATTAGACTTTGTAAAATTGTATGGCCCCAAAGACGCGAAGGAAAGAGGAGGCTTAATTTCCTTCAATGTAGAAGGAGTTCATCCTCACGATGTTGCTACAATACTAGACGAAGAAGGAATTGCTGTAAGAAGTGGGCATCACTGTTGCCAGCCCTTAATGAGATACTTAGGCGTTCCTGCAACTGTAAGAGCAAGCTTTTATCTCTACAACGATTTTGAGGATATTGATGCCCTTGTGGAAGGACTAAAAAAAGTCAGGAAGTGGTTTAAATGAGCGATTTAAATCAGCTTTATTCTGAAGTTATAATGGAACACTATGAAAACTCTCCTCACAGAAGAGAGCTTAAAGATGCTACTCACAAAGAAAGGGGGCACAATCCTCTTTGCGGTGACGACATTACCATTTATCTAAAAATGAATGGTGACATTATAGAAGACGCATCTTTTACAGGTCATGGATGTGCTATAAGCCAAGCTTCAACCTCTATGATGATAGACCTTA